>CESE01017907.1_pt1 | contig 21691 bp, 19 predicted proteins | sample 350271 | NCBI WGS metagenome assembly CESE01 (sample SAMEA2621536, study PRJEB7988) | marine metagenome | isolation source: saline water (ENVO:00002010), including | reverse complement strand
GATACGACGAACTTTTAAACCAGCAATTTCACCAGCTTCTTTAGTCGCATGTCTCTGAGAATCGTTAAAGTAAGCAGGAACTGTAATTACAGCTTCAGTAACTTCTTGCCCTAAATATTCCTCAGCAGTTTTCTTCATTTTTTGAAGAACCATAGCAGAAATTTCTTGAGCCGTAAATAAACGACCGTCGATATCTACACGAGGTGTATTGTTATCACCTTTTACTACAGTATAAGGTACATTTTTAATTTCTTTCGCACATTTGTCAAAAGTCTCACCCATAAAACGTTTTATAGAAGAAATCGTTTTTGTAGGGTTTGTGATCGCCTGACGTTTTGCAGGATCACCAACTTTACGTTCGCCTCCTTCAATAAATGCGACAATCGAAGGAGTTGTTCTTTTTCCTTCTGCGTTAGCAATAACAACAGGTTCATTACCTTCCATTACTGATACACAAGAATTCGTTGTTCCCAAGTCAATTCCGATAATTTTACTCATAATCTCAATGTATTAATTAGTTCTTGTTTGTTTCTGTAAGTCCATAAGTCAATCTCTGTGCCAATAAACTAAAGAAAGTTTAATGCATAAAAAAAGCCATGTTTTGACAGAAGGACTATCAAAACATGACATATAAAATGACAGACTGTCTAGTTTCCGTATAAAATCTCTATTTCGTTATCGCCATTCAACTGGAAGTAACCAAAGTTTAAATGCTTTGTAATATCGTTAGTAGCAATTTCGTCGTTGGTGGAGTTACTTATTTTAACCCCAATAACAGTATCGAAAGTTCTAGATGATAAAATACCTATTCCATTTTCAATATTCGAATACTCAGGTCTATCTAAGACTAAAGAACTAGAATTTTGACTTAATATTAAATAGGTCGATAAATCTTCGCCAGCTGCATAAAGAGTAAAATCTAAACAGGCAAGAGAAATGGCAAACCCAGAAACTACTTGTGCAGCTTGCATACCAAGTGCCAACCTACGAACCGTAGGATCTTCATCAATTTTAGAAGCAATAAAACTTAAAAACTGAGCGAATTCAATAGAATAGCTCATATTATCACCACCATCGATATTGTTAGCTAATTTAATTGGGAATTCTAACTCTATAGATTTAGTCAAGGTATCTCCACCTGCTATAGGAAATTCAATATAATTAAACCTCATTGCAAGCTCATACATATCTCCACCAGCAATACTCTTCCACTCTACTTTTGGTACATATCCTGTGGCAGAAATTATTATAGGTGCAATAGTATTAGGTCTAATAATTTTAACGGAAGACAATATTGCAATCGGATTCTCGGTAAAAGCGATTAAGGTATCGTTGGATTTTCTATAAACTTCTGCAGTATAATAATAGTCATCACTAATTTCTGCTGCTGTTGTATAAATTACTTGAGTAGGTGAACTAAAAATACCTTCAGGTCTAACAAACTCATCGGTAGGCTCTAATTCAATTTGTTTGCGAACAGTCCAATCTTGATTAGGAACAGAACTTTCTTCCATTTCTAAAAGACGTAATCCTACATCTTCTCCTGCATAATGTAAAGAATCGAATTCTTGTGCCATCATCATAACATCTCCTTGTCCTAAAAAGGCTTTGTTTAATTTTACATAATGCACAGAATCTTCTGCGTTAAGAATACCATAAACTACAGGTACATCTTTCCAATCTGCTATAATTTGTAAGTCGTTATCGCAGGAGGCAAATAAAGCGATAGAACTAAGTAATAAAAGTGTTTTTCTAATCATGAAACAAAGGTATAATATTTTCTTACTTTTGTTAGTTAAATATTCCTCGACTATGAAACAATTATCGTGCCTCTATACACTACTACTTTTCCTTAGCCTTCAAGCTGTAGGGCAACAAACAGTGCACAATAAACTTAATCAGTTAATGCTAGACGAATCGTTTAGCGAGTTAAACGACATTTGGCCGGTGCTTACCAACGACGATAATTTCTTTGTTTTCGACGATGGCGAGTATTTTATGAATCGAACTAAAGTTGGTAGTCCTTATGCGATAATGGGAAATTGGGAAAACGATTTAAACAGTTTTAGTATTAGAACTTCGTTGATGTTAGGTCCTGTAGAAAGTATGCGTCAAAGTTTAGGACTTATTCTTAGAGCTAGTAGCGATGGACAATCTGCACTAATTTGCGATATCAATAAATTTCATCGATTTAGAATTCGTCAATTAGTAGATGGGAAATATGTAATTGTTAGTACAGAAGGAAAAGAAGGTTGGATTAAAAATACTGCTATTAAAGGAATTAATGAATACAACGATATAAATATAAAAACGAATGGTACTGACCACGACTTATATATTAATGGAGTACTTATTTATAGTTTTAGAGTTGAAGGACTTATAGCTGGTAGTTTTGGTTTATTTATAGGTCCCGAAACAAAAGGTAGAATAGATTTTATAAGTATTCATGCAGATGAGCTTTATAGAGATAAATCTAAAATTTATTTAACAGACGATGAAGTCAGAAAGTTGATTTCGGATAACGAAAAACTAACACAGGAGTTAGAACAATCGCTTGATGCTAGAGCGTTAGAATTACAAAATGCAATTCGAATTCTTGAAAATCAGCTTAAAACGATGCGATTGATTAACGAACAGTTGGATAAAGAAAACACGGAATATGCTGTTATTAAATCTGCTGTAGATACAAACCATGTTAATTTATTAATGGACTTAAGCCACAAGGTAATTAACAATACGTTAGAAAATCGTCAATTTAAAATTGAAAACAAACTACTAACAGACTCCTTAGTAAAGGTGAAATTACATTTTGAGAATTTAGAAATCCAATTATTTCAAAAAGTAATTGACAAGACAATGGAAGAGCAACACTTTATTGATTCCATATTAATTAAATTTTGTAAGGTAGATACCGTATTTTTGCCTTTCGACACCTTAGCTGTTGATTCATTAAGAATCGACTCTATAATTACAACCAGTCCAATACTAGAAAAAGAGTAATATGTCTATTCACAAAAAAGATTTCAAAAAGATAACGACCAACGTGCTACAGGAGATGAAGCGTAATGGTGAAAAAATTAGTATGCTTACTGCCTACGATTATACCATGGCTAAAATGGTAGATATGGCAGGAATTGATGTGATTTTAGTGGGTGATTCTGCTTCTAATGTGATGGCAGGACACGAAACTACTTTACCTATAACTTTAGATCAAATGATTTACCATGCTTCTTCGGTAGTAAGAGCTGTTAGTAGAGCATTGGTGATTGTAGATTTACCTTTTGGAACCTACCAAGGAAACTCTAAAGAAGCTTTAAACTCTGCTATTAAAGTAATGAAAGAGTCTGGCGGACATTCTGTAAAACTTGAAGGTGGAGCAGAAATTATAGAATCGATTCGACGTATATTAACCGCTGGTATTCCGGTTATGGGTCACTTGGGTTTAACTCCACAATCAATATACAAATTTGGTACTTATACTGTAAGAGCTAAAGAAGACGAGGAAGCTAATAAACTTATAGAAGATGCTAAATTACTTGAAGCTACAGGCTGTTTTGCTATCGTATTAGAAAAAGTTCCTGCTGCATTGGCAAAAAAAGTAGCAGAATGTATTTCAATTCCTGTTATAGGAATTGGTGCTGGAGCTGGAGTTGATGGGCAGGTTTTAGTAACACACGATTTGCTTGGTATGACTCATGAGTTTAGTCCTCGTTTTTTAAGACGCTACCTGTCCTTATTCGATGAGATTACTGGCGCTATAAAACAATATGTTCAAGATGTGAAATCGGTAGATTTCCCGAACGAAAAAGAACAATACTAATGTTAGAAGTTCTTTACGAAGACAATCATATAATTGCTGTAAATAAAAAAGCAGGAGATTTAGTGCAAGGCGATAAAACAGGCGACAAACCTTTAGGAGAGTTTGTAAAAGCTTATTTACGTGAAAAGTACAATAAACCTGGAAATATATTCTGTGGCGTAATTCACCGTTTAGATCGCCCTGTAAGTGGATTGGTTATTTTTGCAAAAACAAGTAAAGCTTTAGCTCGAATGAATGCACTGTTCAGAGAAAAAACCATTCAAAAAACCTATTGGGCAATTGTAGAAAACCCACCTTTAAAAAGCGAAGATAGACTAGAGCATTACTTGATTAAGAATCAGGAGAAAAATAAATCTAGAGCCTTTTTAAAACCTTACGAAGGTGCCTTAAATTCTGTTTTAGATTATAAGATTCAAAAAAAACTAGACCGTTATACACTGCTACAAGTAAAGCCAATTACGGGAAGACATCATCAAATTAGAGTGCAACTCTCTACCATAGGCTGTATAATTAAAGGGGATTTAAAATACGGTGCTAAAAGATCTAATAAGGATGCTTCGATAAGTTTACATGCGAGAGAAATAAACTTTATTCATCCTGTGAAAAACGAAGCAATTACGATTACTGCCCCAGCACCTAAAGATCCTATTTGGAATGCTTGTGAATAATAACGCAGCTCAAAAATTAGAACAACAAGTACAAACAAATCGTGTTGTTTTGTAGTACCTTTGCATCAACTAAAAAATAGCATTTTGAATAGTTTTAAAGAATTAGGAGTTCATAAAGATTTTGTAACAGCATTAGAGGGGTTAAACATTAATAAACCAACTGAAATACAAAATTTAACCATTCCATTATTGTTAGCGAATAAGACCGATTTAATTGGTCAAGCACAAACAGGAACAGGTAAAACTGCTGCTTTTGGACTTCCATTATTACAATCAGTAGATGTTTCGAGAAAAGAAATTCAAGCCATTGTTTTATGTCCTACTCGAGAGTTAGGTCAACAAATAGCAAAGCAACTATTTAGGTTTACAAAGTTTTCGGATAAAATTTTTACTGAAGCCGTTTATGGTGGTGAAAAAATTGACCGTCAAATAAGTGCACTTAGAAGACCAACACATATAGTTGTGGCTACTCCAGGTAGACTAATAGATTTGTTAAAACGAAAAGCATTAAACTTAAGTAAGGTACAAACGGTTGTGCTAGACGAAGCGGATGAAATGCTGAGTATGGGTTTTAAGAAAGAACTAGATCAAATTTTAGAATTTGTTCCTCAGGATGCAAATAAATGGTTGTTTTCTGCAACTATGCCACATGGAATACAAGAAATGATTAAAGAACATCTTTCGGCAGATGCACCAACAGTAGAAACGAGTGGAAAGTCGAGAGTAAATGAAAATATAGAACACAAGTATTTTGTTTGTGATGATGAGGAAAAGCTCCATACGTTATTGCAATTCCTTAAATCTCAACATAAAAATAGAGGAATTATTTTTTGTAGAACGAAAAAGGAAACACAAAATTTAAGCAAACAATTAATTGCAAAGAATATCTTAACCGATGCAATTCATGGTGATTTGTACCAAAAGGAACGCGATAAAGTTATGCGTGCTTTTAAAAAGGAGAATTTACAATTAATTGTTGCAACAGATATCGCTGCAAGAGGATTAGACATAAGCGATTTGGCTTATGTAGTTCATTATCAACTTCCAGAAAGCGAAGAATATTACACTCATAGAAGCGGTCGTACAGCAAGAGCTGGAAAAGTGGGTCTTTCTATGGCTTTGGTAAATACATACGAGCGTAAAAAACTCTTAACTTATGAGCAAAGCCTTAATATATCTTTTGAAAGAGTACGCTAAATAAAATTTACGATTTGGAAAAAGAAATTCAAGACCTGAAGAAAAAGGCTTTTCAAGACAGAAAAGGAAATAGAGATTTATTTGCGAAACTCAAAAAAATGAGAGGTGCGCCTCTGGATGAAAGGTTCCATACTTTACATGATGAGGTTTTTGAAAAAATTAACTGTTTAGAATGTGCCAATTGCTGCAAGACCTCCTCACCTATTTTTATTGAAAAAGATGTGGATAGAATTGCGAAACACTTAAATATGAAACCTGGGAAGTTTCATGAAAAGTACTTAAAGAGAGACGATGAATTTGATATTGTGCTAAAAGAAAGTCCTTGTGCTTTTTTAGATGAAGACAATTCTTGTTCAATATACGATGTAAGACCTAGAGCTTGTGCAGAATATCCACATACCAACAGAAAAAAAATGTCGCATATACTACCTTTAACACTTCAAAATGTAGAAGTTTGTCCAGCAGTTTCGAGGATTATAGACAAAATGAAAAATGTTTAAACAAAAAAAAGCCATCTTTTCAGATGGCTTTTTTCATATAAATAATCAGCTTTACTTCACGTACAACACCGATTTAACTTCTTCAATAATCTTACTTACTTTAGGCATAAATTCTTCTACTAAATTTGGTGCATAAGCCATAGGTACATCTGCAGTACAAACCCGTTTTACAGGTGCATCCAAATAATCGAAAGCATCTTTTTGTACATTAAAAGCAATATCTGTAGAAAGAGAAGCCAAAGGCCAAGCCTCTTCAATAATTACTATTCTGTTTGTTTTCTCAACCGACTCTATTATAGTAGCATAATCGATAGGGCGAACAGTTCTTAAATCAATTACTTCTGCACTAATTCCTTCTTCAGCTAATTTATCAGCTGCTTCTAAAACCAATTTCATTATTTTACCAAAAGAAACTAAAGTTACATCTGTACCTTTTCTTTTAACATCGGCTAAACCAATAGGAATAATATATTCTCCTTCTGGAACCTCTCCTTTATCACCATACATCTGCTCAGACTCCATAAAAATAATTGGGTCGTTATCGCGAATTGCCGCTTTTAACAATCCTTTTGCATCATAGGGATTAGAAGGACAAACAACTTTTAAACCTGGGCAATTTGCAAACCAAGATTCAAAAGATTGTGAGTGTTGGGCACCTAATTGTCCAGCTGCACCAGAAGGACCACGAAAAACCATTGGCATTGGGAATTGTCCATCAGACATCTGCATCATTTTAGCAGCAGAATTAATTATCTGATCTATGGCAACCAAAGAGAAGTTAAAAGTCATAAATTCTACTATTGGTCTCAAACCGTTCATAGTAGCACCAGTTGCAATACCTGTAAATCCAAGTTCTGCAATTGGAGTATCAATAACTCTTTTTGCACCAAACTCATCAAGCATTCCTTGACTGGCTTTATAAGCTCCATTATAATCTGCAACCTCTTCACCCAATAAGAAGACTTTTTCATCTCTTCTCATTTCCTCGCTCATTGCTTCGGCTATTGCCTGCCGGAATTGTATAACTCTCATAAGACCTGTTTTTTTCAACTTACAAAATTACAAAATTTATACTTTATGCAATACATCATTTTGTTCAATTTATATATATTGCTGCTCCCCTTTGTTGCAGTACGTTTACAATATATTTTGCGAGTAATAACAACATTAACTTCAATGCACGCATTACACTTTGAATTCTAGTAAATTTAATTATATTTGCAAAGCTGAAAAAAAACAAATATTTATAATTCATTAAAGCAAAACTAATTTATTAAAATTTAGCTGTTTTACTTAACGAATTAACTTCTAAAATAAATAAATAAACGGATGAAAATACTAGTTTGTATAAGTCATGTTCCAGATACGACTTCGAAGATTAATTTTACAAACAACCAAACAGAATTCGATGGTAACGGAATAACTTATGTTATTAATCCTTACGACGAGTTTGGTTTAACAAGAGCAATGAAAATTAAGGAATCTTCAGGAGCAACAATTACAGTTGTAAACGTAGGTCCTGCAAGTACCGAACCTACATTAAGAAAAGCACTAGCTATTGGTGCAGACGAGGCTATAAGAATAGATGACGAACCTAAAGATGGAGGTACCGTAGCTCGTTTAATTGCTGATTATGCAAAAGAACACAATTTTGATTTAATTATTACAGGACGTGAATCGATCGACTATAATGGTGGGGTTGTTCCTGGTATGCTCGCTACCTATTTAGATATTCCTTTTGTAAATGCTTGTATAGGATTTGAACTAGATGGTACAAATGCAAAAGTTATACGAGAAATTGATGGAGGAAAAGAAACTTTAGAAGGATCTTTGCCAATGTTAATTGCTGGACAAAAAGGTTTAGTAGAAGAAAAAGAACTTCGAATTCCTGCTATGCGTGGTATTATGATGGCTCGTAAAAAGCCACTTTCTGTAGTTACTGCAGGAGATGTTACTACCAATACTACTGTAGTAAACTTCGAAGTCCCTGAAGTAAAAGCTGCCTGTACAATGATTGATGCTGAAAATGTAGAGCAACTTGTAGAGTTACTTCACTCCGAAGCAAAAGTAATTTAATAAAGAACAAAAAAAGATTATGAGTGTTTTAGTATATACAGAAAGTTGGAATGGAAGCTTTAAAAAGGCATCTTTCGAAGCAGTAAGTTACGCTGCACAACTTGCAAACAAATTAGATACAGAAGTAATAGCACTAACCATTGCTTCTACTGATGATGCAGCGATATTAGGGAATTATGGTGCGACTAAAGTTCTTAGTGTAACAGACGATTCTATGGCAACATTTAACAATCATGCATATGCGGATGCAATTTTAACAGCTGCCGAAGCTAATGGAGTACACACAATTGTAATTTCGAACACAAACAACGGGAAATCTATTGCTCCAATTTTAGCTGCAAAAAGAAATGCTGGTTTAATAACCAATGTTATCGAATTGCCAAGTTCTACAAGTCCATTTACAGTGAAAAGAAAAACATTTTCGAGTAAAGCATTTGCAAATTATAGCACTAGCTCAGCTCAAAAAGTTATTTCTATTACTCCAAATGCAATTGGAGCAGTAGAAATTGCTGCTACAGCAACTACTGAAAGTTTTGACTATACTGCTAAGAGTTCAGACAACAGACTTAGTTCTGTTTCTGTTGATAGAGCAACAGGGAAAATTTCATTAATAGAAGCAGATTTTGTTGTTTCTGCAGGTCGTGGATTAAAAGGGCCTGAGAACTGGGGAATGATTGAAGAGTTAGCTGGACTTCTAGGTGCAGCAACAGCTTGCTCTAAACCAGTATCAGATATTGGCTGGAGACCTCACGGAGAGCATGTTGGGCAAACAGGAATTGCAATTAATCCAGAATTATATATTGCAATAGGTATATCAGGAGCAATTCAACATTTAGCAGGTGTAAACGCCTCTAAAAACATCGTTGTTATCAACACCGATCCTGAAGCTCCTTTCTTTAAAGCTGCCGATTATGGTATTGTTGGTGATGCTTTTGAAGTAGTACCAAAGCTTATAGAAGCTATAAAAAAACATAAAGCGAATAATTAATCCAAATTAAGCTGAGCAGTCCACCTATTTTAGTATTTTAGTCATAGCTAATAAAAATAGATGAAAACAGTTCAACTTAACATCCTAGGATTAACTTATAGTCAGTCTCAAAGTAATGCTTATGCATTGTTATTAGGCGAAGAAAATGGGCCTCGTAGATTGCCAATAGTTATTGGTGCTTACGAGGCTCAGTCTATTGCTATAGCTTTAGATGTAGGTAACACTCCACCTCCACCTCGACCACTTACACACGACTTATTTACTAGTTTATCGCTATCTTATAACATATACCTAAAAGAAGTTGTAATTCATAAACTCAAAGAAGGCATCTTCTATTCTTATCTAGTTTTCGAACTCGATGGTGAAATAAAACAGCTAGATTCTAGAACTTCAGATGCGGTAGCATTAGCTTTACGATTTAATTGCCCAATTTTTACTTACGAATCGATACTTGAACAAGCAGGAATCATATTAGACGACGATAAAACAAGTAAACCACCGCTTTTAGAAACAAGTAACGAGTTTAAAAAAGAAACTCAATTAGAAAAAATACACGCACAAAAGAACTCAAGCTTATCCAAACTGTCTGATACAACTTTAAAAAAAAGATTAGAACAAACTCTAGAAAAAGAAGATTACGAATTAGCTGCGCTCATAAGGGATGAGATAAATCGCAGAAATCCTCATAAAAAAATATGAAAAATTACTTTCTAATTCTGAGCTTTTTGTTCAGTATAAATACAATAAGTTCGGCACAAAATTTTGTTGGCGATTGGCAATTTAAATCAATTACGAATTTACAAAACGAAAATATACTCCCTATTAATTTTTCTGATGAAATGACTATTTCTGAAGACGCTACTTTTGAGTACACACTTGCAGCAAAAAACAATTTACAAGCAAAAGGAGAATGGACAGTCTCTAATGATTTATTATGTTTTAACTACTCTAGTCCAGCAGATACTTTGCGTTGTTATAAATATAATTACACCGATAATATTTTACTATTAACTGAAGGAGCTATAAAATTTACTTTTAGTAAAAAACAAACTATCAATAAAGTTCAAATTTCGATAGAATCGGAAAGTAAATTTTGGAATATTATTAGAGGTATAATAGGTATATTAACGTTACTATTAATTGCTTTTATATTTAGCCGAGATCGTAAAAACATAGATTGGATACTTGTAGGAAAAGGTTTATTACTTCAGTTTGTATTTGCTATTGGTATATTAAAAGTTCCTTTTGTAGCATCCATTTTCGAAAGTGTTTCGAGCGGCTTTGTAAAAATAATTTCATTTACACAAGCAGGAACAAACTTCTTGTTTGCCTCATTTATTACTGGTAAAATTGAAGCTCCACTAATAAATTTTATGGTACAAGTTCTCCCAACAATTATATTCTTTTCGGCACTTACCAGTTTGTTTTACTATTTAGGAATTCTACAAAGAGTCGTTTTCTTTTTTGCTTGGTTAATGAAGAAATTCATGAAACTCTCTGGATCTGAAAGTTTGGCAGCAGTAGGGAACATATTTCTAGGACAAACAGAAGCACCATTATTAGTTCGTCCGTATTTAGGGAAAATGACAAAATCGGAAATTTTCTGTTTGATGTCTGGAGGAATGGCAACAATTGCGGGTGGTGTACTCGCAGCATACATAGGCTTTTTGGGTGGTAGCGATCCTGTACAGCAACTTCTGTTTGCAAAACACCTTCTCGCTGCATCTGTACTCTCTGCCCCAGCAGCTGTTATAGCCGCTAAAATAATTATTCCTGAAACCGAAGATTACGATCAGGACATGAAACTGAACAAAGACAAAATAGGTAGTAATGCCTTAGAAGCCATTAGTAATGGAACTAGTGATGGATTGAGATTGGCTGTAAATGTAGGTGCTATGCTTTTGGTTTTTACGGCTCTTATTGCTATGGGGAACTTTATAACAAATGATCTTATTGGTAATTGGACTGGCCTAAATACATGGATTATTACAAACACAAATTACAGTGGACTTACCATGCAATTTATGGTAGGTTATACCTTTGCTCCAATAGCTTGGCTTATGGGAGTTGCATGGGAAGATGCTGTATTAGTTGGTCAATTATTAGGAGAAAAAACTATACTAAATGAATTCTATGCATACAAAACCTTAGGCGAAATGAAGGGTGCAGCTTTATTCGTACATGAAAAGTCAGTAATTATGTCAACCTATATATTATGTGGATTTGCAAATTTCGCATCTATAGGAATTCAAATTGGAGGAATTGGAGCACTTGTACCAAACAGAAAAGGACTACTTTCGGACTTAGGATTGTTAGCTCTTGTAGCAGGAACTTTAGCTTCACTATTTACAGCAGTTATTGTTGGTATGATGTTGTAATTGTATCTAGAAAAAATTAAATTTGCAGTCTAAATCAAACAGGAATTTATTGATCCTTTATAATAAACTTTCAATTTTTAAATAAATGAAGCAGTATTTAGATTTAATGCGCCATGTTAAAGACAATGGTCAATTAAAAAGTGATCGAACAGGTACAGGAACAGTGAGTGTTTTCGGACATCAGATGCGTTTCGATTTAGCTGAAGGTTTTCCTTGTATCACAACAAAAAAGTTACACTTACGTTCTATAATTCACGAGTTACTTTGGTTTTTAAAGGGCGATACTAACATTCAATATTTAAAAGAAAACAAGGTTCGTATTTGGGACGAATGGGCAGACGAAGATGGAAATCTAGGACCTGTTTATGGATCACAATGGAGGTCGTGGCCAACTGCAAATGGCAAACATATAGATCAAATTACCCAAGTAATAGAGCAGATTAAAACCAATCCAGACTCTCGCAGACTTATTGTGAGCGCTTGGAATGTTGGTGAAATTGAAAATATGGCTTTACCTCCATGTCATGCGTTTTTTCAGTTTTATGTAGCCGATGGGAAATTATCTTGTCAGCTATACCAACGCAGTGCAGATATATTTTTAGGCGTTCCTTTTAATATCGCTTCTTATGCCTTATTAACTATTATGATTGCTCAGGTTTGCGATTTAGAGGTAGGAGAATTTATTCATACATTAGGTGATGCTCACCTCTACTCCAACCACTTAGAACAAACAGAATTACAATTAAGTAGAGAAGTAAAAAAGCTTCCTACTATGAACATGAATTCTGAGATTAAAAACATATTCGACTTTACCATAGATGATTTTGAATTGGTGAATTACGATCCACATCCACATATTAAAGGAATAGTAGCCGTATAATGAAAGTAGCTATAATTGTTGCAGCAGCTGAAAATCATGTTATAGGGAAAGACAACGACCTAATTTGGAATTTACCAAAAGACATGAAGTTCTTTAAAGATACTACCAAAGGTCATTTTGTGATTATGGGTAGAAAAAACTTTGAATCAATTCCTCATAAATACCGCCCGTTACCAAATAGAACGAATGTTGTTGTAACTAGACAAGAATCTTACCCAGCAGAAGATTGTATCGTTGTAAATTCTATATCTGACGCTTTAATTATAGCGAAAGAAGCGAATGATGAGGAACCTTTTATTATTGGTGGTGGTGAGATTTATCGATTAGCTTTAGAACAAGATTTAGTAGATATTATTTATCTAACTCGAATTCATAAAAACTACGAGGGTGATACTTTTTTTCCTGAACTTTCTAAGATTTGGAAATTGATTCGTACAGAAAAACACGAGGCAGACGAAAAGCACGAATGTGCTTATAGCTTTGAGGTTTATGAGAAAGCCTAAATAAAATTTTACGCATAAAAAAAGGAGCTAGATAAAATCTAGCTCCTTTTTTATATATAGGTATTTCGTGCTAAAACAAGTTCAGTTCAGTAAGTAAAGCATTCGTAGCAGAAACTCCTTTCGCAGATTCAGCTAAAAGAGCTTTTTCGTTTTCGTCTAATTCGATCTCAACAATTTTCTCAATACCGTTTTTACCTAAAATAACAGGTACCCCAATAGTTAAATCGTTTAAGCCATACTCACCTTCTAATAAAACAGAACAAGTAAACATTTTCTTTTGATCGCAAGCAATTGAATGAACCAAAGAAGAAACAGCTGCACCTGGAGCATACCAAGCAGAAGTACCTAACATTCCTGTTAAAGTAGCACCACCAACTTTAGTATCAGCAGCAACTTGAGCTAATCTTTCTTCTGATAAAAACTCAGAAACTAAAACGCTATTTCTAGAAGCTAAACGAGTTAAAGGAACCATTCCTTTATCGCTGTGTCCGCCTATAACAAGACCTTCAATATCTGAAGCAGGACAGTCTAAAGCCTCACTTAAACGATATTTAAAACGAGCAGAATCTAAAGCTCCACCCATACCAATAATTCTATTTTTAGGAAGACCTGTAGCTTTATGAGCTAAATAAGTCATCGTATCCATAGGATTACTAACGATAATCAAAATTACATTTGGCGAATGCTTGATTAGGTTTTCAGAAACCATCTTCACAATACCAGCATTAATTCCAATCAACTCTTCGCGAGTCATGCCTGGCTTACGAGGAATACCACTTGTAATTACAGCAATATCACTTCCAGCAGACTTAGAATAGTCGTTTGTACTACCTACAATCTTAGTATCAAATCCATTTAAAGATGCAGTTTGCATCAAATCCATGGCTTTCCCTTCAGCGAAATTTTCCTTAATATCAACTAAGACCACCTCAGAAGCGAAATTTTTAATGGCAATGTACTCAGCACAACTCGCACCAACCGCACCTGCACCAACTACAGTTACTTTCATCTTAATGTTATTTAAAGATTTAAGCTTAAAACACTTAAATCTGATTAGAATTTCGGCAAATTTAACCATTTATATCTCTTTACTGAAAAATATAAAAAGTATATTTGAAAAATATAGAATCAATCAATTGTGGAACTGTTTTTGAGACTGCGATTGGTATAAAAACAAACAACATGAAAAAACTTTCTTTACTACTAATTTTGCTTGTTATTACCACTATAACATATGCACAAGATGAATGTCAAGAAATTGTTCATTATATATCAAGCAGCACGCACAGTCCTTATGTAGAGTATGACCCTGTAACTGGAGACTCCATAATCTATTATGACTTGTGTATAGGCGAAGAATTGACCTTAGTCGCAAATGCATCCTTTCCAGAAAACAATATTTTTTATAATCAAACCCTAGAATCTACCCTATTTACTTGGTATGTAAACGAAGCAGAAACACTAGTTGGCAGTGAATATACAAGTACATACTCTAACTCTGAAGGGTTTATTGTTTATATTAACTCTGTTGATAATAACGGCTGTGTGAATATAGAACAATTCCCTGTTTACATTCGAGTTTCTACAGAACCTACGATTAACTTATCAGCAAATCCATCTACAATTTGTCCAGATGTAATAGCTCTTGTAGGTAACGATCCCGCTTCTGATGTGAATGTGAATATTAATTACGTTACAGATGGTTGGATTTCTACAACTTGTGTAGATGAATTCTCTCAACCTTTGTATTTACCTGATGGAAGTGGAGTTACCTATAGTACCGATATTACATTAGAATGTTTTGGTGAAGGGCAAACACTAACAGATGTAAATGACATTATTAGTATAGATATAAATATGGAACACTCTTATACAGGAGATTTAGACATGTATATTACTGCACCTAACGGTGTTCAAGTTCAGTTATTTGCTCAAGCTGGTGGTGGTACTTGGTTAGGAGAAGCTACAGATATGGATGCTACTGAAACAAATCCAGGAATTGGTTACGACTATGGTTGGTCTATGAATCCTACTTATAATGGAACTATGGCTGATGGCATGGCAGACAATACATCACCAGAACCAGCTGGAGGGTTTTCAAACATATTAAATTCAGATATTTATCTTCCATTAGAAAGCTTAAATGCGCTTTTAGGAACTCCTTTAAACGGTGTTTGGACTATTACAATTGTAGATAATTTAGGTATTGATAATGGATGGATCTTTTCATGGGGTGTAACAATCAATGCTTCCGTAATTCCTTCGTATTGGAGTTACGATAACTTTATTATAAACGAATACTGGCAAGCTAACCCAACAATAGTTTCTACAAGTGGTACAGATTTAACCATTTTACCAACTACGCCTGGTATAGAAACCTATACTTATGTAATTGAAGATAATTTTGGTTGTACCTATTCTGAAGATCTAGAACTTACAGTTACTACGCACGTAAATGCTAATCCAGCTGTAACAAATGATATTTGTGGTTCTAATTCAGGAGAAATAAATCTTAATATTAGCGGTGGTACACCTAGCTATAGTGTAGATTGGAATAGCGGTACTTTTACAGGACAAAATTTAATAGGTGTAAGTCCAGGTACATACGATTTCATTATTACAGATGCAATTGGTTGTAAATTTATTGGTGTAGATTATGTATTAGAAGAAATTATAGAATTAGAATTTAGTCTGGATGAGGGTAATATAGATGATCTTTGTGATGATGAAATTGGAGTGGTAACTATTATTCCAACTAATGGATATCCCCCTTATTCTTATAATTGGAATATACCTAATCCAAATAGTGCTACGGCAGCTAACCTAGGAAAAGGTACTTACATTGTTGCTGTAACAGATAATTATGGATGTGAAGGTATAGCAATAGAAAGTATCGATAATTTTGATTTAGAACTAGCATTTGACTATACATCAGAACCCGACCACTGTGACCAAGATATGGGCTTGGCTACGGTAAATCCACTAAATGGTACTGGACCCTATTCTTATTCATGGGAAAACGGATTTCCAGATAATGCAACAGTTACAAACCTTAACGATGGTGAGTATGATGTTTTTGTAACAGATGCTCATGGTTGTGAGGGAGAGACTTCGGTAGAAATAATAAATATTCCAGGACCTACGGCGCAATTTGATTCTACATTCGATACGGTAGTTTATAAATTCGGCCAAGTTGACTTTTTAAACTTCTCTTACTCAGAACCAAGTACTTCTATTGTAGATAATTATTGGAGTTTTGGAGAAGGAACATTTTCAAACCTTTTTCAACCATCGCACGATTTTAACCAAATAGGAGTTTATATAGTTGAATTAACTGTAACAGACTCTGAAGGTTGTACGGATAAGTACTTTAAAGAAATTGTAGCAAAAGAAGATTATTTGTTCTGGCCTCCAACAGCATTTTCGCCAAATGGAGATGACAAAAATGATATTTTCAGACCCATACTTAGAGACATTATTACGGACAGCTACGAACTTTACATTTATGATCGTTGGGGTAAATTAGTATTTCAAACACTAGACTTACTAAGCGGGTGGGATGGTATTAGAGAAGACAATGGCACTGAAGCTTCACAAGATGCTTATACATATTTAGTATTGTTTAACACCAAAAGAAACGTGATAGAAAAGAAAACTGGAACATTTGTACTTCTAAAATAACTAGAAAGCAAGATTGTTTTACTACTTAAAACGGAAAAATCATAAATGATTTTTCCGTTTTTTTTTTAATCCAAAACAAAAAATATACTAGTAGTAAAAGATTAATATACTTATCCATAAATAAAAGGACATTACAACAATTATAAATTTTGAAGACTGTTACACATAGAGAAAAAAGTCAAAATATTATAAGCATCAAAATATCATTTAAAGACTAATATTTAAGGTAATTATAAATTTTGAGTTAAAATGACAAAAAACTAATTGTAACCTTGAAGTTTCAAGAAAGGCGATAATTTGATGAGGTAAGATTTACTATTGCGAGTTGGGGCTTCGAGAAACCTCAGATAAACAAATAAACCATTTATTAATAGGCTTTCTTGATAAGAATATTCACTGTTTTATTCTCCCTACATTCATTATTACCTCTTATACCGAACTCATTTCATCAAGGAAAATAAAACAACAAATATTTTTTACTGCGTCGTAAGGGATAAGCATAATGACTAATATAGCTTATATTTGCATCACTTAAAATTATGTTTTTAAATGAAACGCACTTCAAAATCAAAAATAACTGGCTACTGTTTAATTACAGGAGCTAGTCATGGTATTGGAAAAGCAATTGCACATGAATGGGCTTCGAAAGGAGTTTCTATTCTGGCTGTTGCAATTGATAAGCATGCCTTGTTAGATCTTAAAACTGAATTAGAGAAAAACTATGGTATAACCTGCTATTGTTTGACTAAGGACTTATTAAATTCTAATACCCCAAAAGAAATTTTTGATTGGTGTTCGGATAATAAAGTTGATGTTCAGGTACTCGTAAATAATGTAGGACTAGGTTCTGCAGGAAGTTTTGAAGAAACAAGTATGGAATTTGACATGAGTTTGGTGAAATTGAACATTTTCCCAATGTTACAATTAACAAAACTATTTCTTCCAAAATTAAAATCGTTCGAAAAGTCTTATATACTAAATATGAGTAGCTTAGGAAGCTATAGACCTATTCCCTACAAAGCTATTTATACAGCATCAAAAGCATTTATTTATTCCTTTTCAAAAGCAATTTCATCAGAATTAAAAGAATATTCTGTACAGGTTTCCGTTTCATGTCCAGCTGGAGTTTATACAAACTCTGAGGTTGTAGAACGTATACAAGCAAGTGGTAAAATTGCAAAATGGACGAGTTTATATGTAGATATTGTTGCTGCATACATAGTAAAAGGAATGTTAAATGATAAAAACTTAATAATTCCTGGTAACGGTGCAAAAGTATTATTGGTATTAATGCACTTAATGCCCGAAAATCTTAACAGATGGCTAGTAGGAAGAAACATGAAAAAGAACAGTAATGCTAACTAAAATTAATTCTATTGTTTCTGACCTGTTCAATGAACTTATTGCCTGGAGAGAACATATTCATGCAAACCCAGAGTTGTCTTTTAAAGAAATAAATACGGCAAAATTTGTTACCGAAAAATTAGACGAAATAAATATTTCTTATACATCAGGTATTGCTAATACGGGTATAGTGGCAATAATAAAGGGAAACAATCCACAAGTAAAATGTATTGCATTACGAGCAGATTTAGATGCACTACCGATACAAGAAGAAAATGAAATTTCTTGTAAATCTAAAATTGATGGTATAATGCACGCTTGTGGACACGATGTACACACAACTTGTTTATTAGGAGCGGCAAAAGTATTAAATTCAATAAAGTCTGAATTTGAGGGGACTATTAAATTAATTTTTCAACCAGGTGAAGAAGTATTGCCTGGAGGAGCCTCGATGATGATTGCAGAAGGCGTATTAGAAAATCCTAAAGTTGATGAAATCTACGCGCTACATGTACATCCTAGTATGGAAGTAGGAAAAGTAGGTTTTAAAACAGGTAAATATATGGCTGCCTGCGACGAGTTATACCTATCTGTAATTGGAAAAGGTGGGCATGCAGCTTTACCCAGACAGTATAATAATCCGATAATGATTATGGCTGAACTGTTACCAAAATTAGAGAAGTATCTAAATTCAATTTCGAATAATAATTCTCCTTATATTTTTGCTTTTGGAGATTTACAAGCTCATGGGGCAACAAATGTAATTCCAGAAATTGCGAAAGCGAAAGGTACCTTACGAACCATGGATGAGGTATGGAGAGAAGAGATTCATATTAAATTACGAACTTTTGTTAGTGAATTTTTAGCTTCTAAAAATGCCCGTGGAGAATTAAAAATTCTTAAAGGTTATCCATTTTTACAAAACGATAAGCTTGTAACTGAAAAAGCTTTTGAAGCTTCTAAAAAATATTTGGGCAACAATAATGTTGTGAAAATGGACCTTAGAATGACTGCAGAAGATTTTTCTTACTACAGTCATCAAGTACCCGCATGTTTTTATAGATTAGGGGTTCGAAATGAAGCTTTAGGAATTATTCATGGAGTTCATCACCCAAAGTTTAACATAGACAATGCGGCACTAAAGATAGGAGTTACTACTCTTTGTATAATTGCAGTAAACGCACTAAAAAAAAATTAAATTAAACCGATTAAATTTTACAAATTCACTTTATTATGAAAAAGACATTCTTATTAATACTAACAATAATTGTTCAATTTGTATCGGCTCAAGAAGAAACTGAATTAAAAGTAGAGAATTTTCCGATTCCCGTTTTTACAAACAGTAATTTATCCTTACTTATTTTGGGTTCAGCATGGAATATTACCCCTGAGATTGGCGACGAAATTGCGATTATAAATTACGAGGGTGCAATTGTAGGAAATTCTATTGTGTTAGAAGGACATAATGGAATGGCTATTTGGGGTGATTCACCAAGCACAACGGTAAAAGATGGCTTACTATTAGGAGAACGATTTGGAATAATTCATTGGATTAAGAAAAAAGATCGTTACTTTTTATATAAAGATTTTAAAATTCAAACAGGTACAGTAACTTACATAAAGGATGGATTTACCATAATAACATCTCTAGAAAAAGCTGAAAAATACACGAGAAACTCTGACGTTTATTATCACCTAAAAAGTGTCTTGAGCGACTCACATAAATTCTCGTTTTATGCGCAAAAAAGTGATAAATACTCATTAATCGTTTCTACAGATAATTCTATTTTATTCGAAGTTAAAAATACTTTTTTCGAAAAAGGATACTATTCCTTTGATTTTAACAACACAATACCTAGAGATTCATATACCTTAACTTTAAAACAAAATTCAAAATCAATTGTTACTAAGATTTTCAAATTAATTGAATAAAATTATTTTAACAATTAACTTCTACAAGCACTATAGACTTTAAAATCAATCTATTTATTCGTATTAATAGTCTTATAGTATTTCATTTTAATTTACTAAATTTGTAAAAATGACTTTAACATGAAAAATATTATAACTAAGCTTGCCATATTTTTGGGATTGCTCATAAGTACAAACTCGCTTTCTAGTTTTGCTCAAAATTGTGATTTAAACTATACCTATACAAATACAGGGTCTAATATGATTATTATGGTTACTCAAGAAGCCATAAACAATGATATTTTGGTTACAGGAGATAGTTTGGGAGCATTTATTAATATTGATAATGAATGGCTTTGTGTAGGTTCAATAATGTGGACCGAGCAGCAGCAAACACTTGCTGTTTGGGGAAATGATTCCAACAACTCTTATCAAGATGGTTTGTATGCAAATGAAGAGGTTGTTTTAAAAGCACAGTCAAACGGAGTTCTTTACGATATAGCCTACGCCCCCGTTTTAACTTTTGTAGTTAATGGAATTGAAATTCTTAATACAACACTTACTTTTACACCTAATTGCGACGATTTAGGTAATATTTTTGGTTGTACAGATCAAAGTTACGAGGAATACAATTCCTTAGCTACATCAGATGATGAATCGTGCCTAACAGTTGGTGAAATATACGGTTGTACACTGGAAGCCTATTTAGAATACAATCCACTTGCTACTTTTTACGATGGTACTTGTTCGACTTTTATAGTTCTTGGCTGTACAGATACTACATATATTGAATATTCAGAAAATGCTAATTCTGATGATGGTTCTTGCATAAACCTGGTTATTGAAGGATGTACCAATGCAAATTATCTAGAGTACAATCCCGATGCAAATATCGAAGATGAATCTTGCGAAAACTATATCGTTTTAGGTTGTATAGATTCTAATTACCTAGAATTTTCGGATACAGTAAATACAGACGACAATTCATGCTTAACACTAAAAATTGAAGGCTGTATAAGTGATTTGTATCTCGAGTATAACGCTCAGGCGAATTATAGCGATGCAAGTTGTACAACAATTATTGTAGAGGGTTGTACTGATGAAACAGCATTTAACTATGATGAAAATGCGAATCAAAATAACAATTCATGTACTCCAATTATTTTAGGTTGTACAAATAGTAATTTTGAAGAATACAATCCATTAGCAAATACGAACGACGGTTCTTGTGAAATAGGTTATACAATTGGTTGTACAGAAATATTTTCGCTAAATTATAATCCCATGGCTCAGTTAGACGATGGTTCGTGTATTCCTTTAGTATTTGGGTGTAATGATGAAAATGCTTTTAATTATGATGCGAGTACTAATATTGACGACGGATCTTGTATCGCTAAAATTTATGATTGTATCGATCCTACTGCATTTAATTATAATGAAACAGCCAACACATCGGACATGTCATGTATAGCAATTGTTTATGGATGTATAGACAATACATATATGGAATACAATGCTGAAGCAAATACTGATCAAAACTCATGTGAAACAATTACTATATACGGATGTATGGTCACAGAAGCTTCAAACTATCAATCTGATGCAACTATTGACGATGGTACTTGCTATTATAACGGTTGTATGGATCAATCAGCATTAAACTTTGAATCTTATGCAACTATAGACAATGGCTCGTGCTTATTTATTTCTCCATGCGATTTACCAGAAAAATACACAAATAACAC
>CESE01041820.1_pt1 | contig 21940 bp, 11 predicted proteins | sample 350271 | NCBI WGS metagenome assembly CESE01 (sample SAMEA2621536, study PRJEB7988) | marine metagenome | isolation source: saline water (ENVO:00002010), including | reverse complement strand
CACTTCAAACCTTTCGCCATTAACCTCTATGTTATAACCCTTAGAACCTCCTAGTTGAATGCTGGTTGTTCTTTTATCATTATCTACATCAATGAACGCAGATAAAGCTTTAGGCTCGCCTATAGCCACCTCAAAACACTGCTCGTATTCAGCTTGGCCAGTTACTGTAAAGCAAACATTGTAAGTTCCCTTAGCAAGACCAGTTATTGAAGATGTCTTGTTCTCGCCTGTTATAGTAATAGGATCGTTCTGGCCTGTAACGTTAATACTGTAATCGTGAGTATTGTCCTCTATACTAAGTCCTAATGAACCATCGCTAGTGCCAATGCAACTCGCATTTGTAATAGACACCTTGTTGTTGTTTACAGGTAATTCAAAGATTACACATCCAGTAGTGTTTACTTTAGATCCTAGTGGAGTATTAGGACAATCATCCATTTCATTTAAAACTCCATCCCCATCCAAATCAGAGTCACAAAGATTCCCAATGTTATCATTATCAAAATCTAAAGATCCACAATCTTTATAATTACCCAAAACAATAGATGCTCCTGGACTTAACTCTAAACTAAAGGACGAGTTAAAGTCAATAACGTCTAAAGTTATTAAATTTTTCCACTCACCATTTATTGGAAGTTTTGGATGAATATTTTTACTTTTCACATCAAAATTTGAAATAACATAAACATACTTTAAAGAGTCACCGATTATTTGATTATTCCAAACTTCTAATTGAGGAAATAATTTATTATTATCCAAAATTGACAAATTATAATCTCCTTCAAATACTGGTTCATTTATTTTTAAATAAATAAGTTTTTTCCAATTATTATATATTTCTCTTCTTAAACTAATTTCTGACCACTCTGAATCCCATTGAGGCTGAGGCTTAGTTTCTAATTTACAATCTTTTCCTTTGATGGTTCCGTCTTTACAAGTAAATAATGAATTATCCATTCCCATTTCAGAAAAATGCCAAATCATTTTAGGTCCTGGGGATAGTATAAAAGTAGAACCTAAAGCATTCATTCTTTGCAATGAGGTTTTTAAGTTTTTCACATCGTGGTTAGAATTAGTTGAATTTCCATAAATAATGTTTTTATACATTAACCTTTCTTCATCGTGACTCTCAGCATAGGAAATAAGTCTATTTGAAGTAAACCCTCTTGTTCTATGATCCATTCTGTTAATATTAGCATTGTCTTGAAAACCCATTGTTAACTGATTAAATTGAGTATTCATTTTTCCCCAAAGCATAATTCCTTTTCCTTCTTTAATTCTATAATTAGCCCACTCTTTTTCTTCATTGTCACTTCCTAAATGTTCAAATATCACGTAATGATTGGGATCCATAGACCAAGAATAATCTGCATATTGTTTTAATATTTCGACTCTGTCTTTTTGATATTTATCAGTACAATTAGAATCATTTTCACTACAATTTTGAGTAAAACCTTTTGTTAAATCCCACCTTATGCCGTCGATCTTAAAATTCTCAATCCAATGCTTTAAAACTCTTTGAGTATAATATTGAGTTACATTATTTTGATGATTAAAATCATACCCAACAGAATAAGAGTGTTTTGCTTTTTGATTAAAATATGGGTTTTCACTACTTGGTCCACCCCATCCGTTGTTATCAGGATCGTCCATCCATATTTTAACCATTGGATTTCTTCCAAAAGCATGGTTTAGTGCAAGGTCTAATATTACGGCAATACCATTTTGGTGACACAAATCAATAAATTCCTTGAATTTTTGATTGGTACCATAAAATTTGTCTAGTGCCATATGGAAAGAAGTGTTATAACCCCAGCTTTCATTTCCTTCAAATTCCATAATTGGCATCAATTCAATAGCATTAATATTAAGTCTCTTAAAATATTCAATCCTATCAATTAAATTTTGAATATTTCTATCCTTATCAAAATCTCTAATTAAGACTTCATAAATAATTAAATCTTCTTTCTTTGGTTTTTTAAAATTTTTAATTTTCCATTTATAAGATTCCACTCCAGTTTTAAAATAGGTAAACTCCCCTACTGAACCAGAAGGCAAATCAGGAATATTAGGAAATGATTTTTCTGGAATTCCTATATCATCATAGGATGATAGAATTAAAGTTGAAAATGGGTCTGCTACTTTTACGCTTGTAGGTGATCCAGAAACAGGGTTTTTTGAAAAAACATGATATTGAAAAAAATAATCATTATCAGATTGTAAATTTTTTATAACAATCCAAAACTTATTTGAGGTTTTATCTCTTTTCATAAGAGATTCATCTGATTTAATATAATTATTAAAATTTCCCAAAACATAAACAAAGTCCTTGTTTGGTACGTTTAACTGTAAATAAATTTTTGTGGGGTCATTGTCAATATAATTAATCCCGTCTTGTAGGGAAATTGGTGGAGATTCTTCCTTAACAGAGGGTTCAATTTCTATATCAAAACTGATTATTAAATAATTTTCTTTATTATTTGCATCCTCACATAATAGTTTTAATGTAGTTGATTCTAATAATTTATATCCTTCTCCTGTATTTTGAGGGCCATTAATTACTTGGAAAAAATTTTTGTTATCTAATGACTCAGAAATAATATCATTTCCATTTTTTAGATAATAATTCAAATTAATACTTCCTTCTGTAGAAATAGTTATAGAGCCATTTTGAGAAATGATTGAAGGGTTGTTAATTGGACTTTTTATTGTTACATCAAACTTTCCAACTTCAAAAAAAAAATCTGGAGTTTTCTTATCCCCAGTTCCATCTTTAGATTTTGCTAATACACCTATTTTACCAATTCCATTATATTGAAATAAATCAGTAGGCTTAAAGTCAAAACTTAAACTACCATCGTTATTTTTAGTCATTTTCATGGACTCTTTTGAGTTATCCCATTCTCCGTTCCAATTAACATTAGAATTAACCTCTACATCATTAGAATCAAAAAACCATGTCCATAAATATGCTTCTTCTGTTGACCATTTGGAGAGATCTAAACCTTTAACATTAATAGAAATTTGCTCGTTTTCACTAAAAGGACTAGGAGAAACCGACCAGGTTACGTTGGATTGAATTTGTCCAAATAAAAAAGAAATAGATGAAAAAAAAAGTATGTAAAAAAAATTATATTTCAAGGTCTTATTCTATTTCTAAAATTAAAGCTGACTTGCCCTTTATTAAAATTTTGTCATTTAATGAAACATTTATATCATTTAGGACATCTGAGGCATACTCACTATCTTTTAATATCTCATTAAATCTGTCAGTTTTTAAATGCTTTTCTGCTTTATTTCTATTAAAAATGATCCAGATTTTTTTATCATTATAAATTCTAAAATATGAGTAAATTCCATCCTTTGGAGCAAATTGAATTAATTTACCATTGTGAATTACTTCATTATCTTTTCTCCAATTTAAAATCTTTTTAAAAAACTCTTGAGTTTCTAATTGTTTATTTGACAGTTCTTCTCCAGTGAAAGCATTTGCTTTGTCGCCAGGCCATCCACCTGGAAAATCCGTTCTTATTAAACCATGATCTCCAGGGTTTTCATCACTATTCATTAATATTTCTGTTCCATAATAAAATTGAGGTATTCCTCTCATTGTAGAATAATAAATTATACCCATTTTAAACAAATTAATATCATTTTTAACCTGTGTGTAAAACCTTGTCATATCATGGTTGTCCGGAAATATCAATAAATTATTTGGGTTTGGATACAAAAAATCATTAGCTAACATTTCATAAGGTTTAATAAACCCTTTTCCCCAACCAAAATCATCTAATAAAGATTCAATGAAAGACATTTGAATAGGAAAATCCATCAATGTAGGAAGATAGGATATATAACCATCGTGGTTTACTTTACCATTTTGCCAATAAGAAATTATAGCAGGATTCTCGGACCACTCTTCTCCAACAATATTAAATTTTGGAAATTCATTCATAACAGAATATGTCCAATCTGTCATAAAAGTTTTATCTGAATAAGGATATGTATCCACTCTAATACCTGAAAGTCCAGCGTATTCAATCCACCATATCGTGTTTTGAATTAAATAGTTAGACATTTTTTTGTTTTTTTGATTTAAATCAGGCATTGTTTCAACAAACCAACCATCCGTATGATCTTTTTTATCAATTTCTGAAGCATGAATATCTTGAATTGTTACACGCCTATGACTTGTGACCTTGAATTCTGATTGATTATTAAACCAATCGTCCATTGGGGGATCTTTAAAAAACCAGTGTTCAGATCCACAATGGTTAGGAATCATATCCATGACTAATTTAATATTCATTCTTTCTGCCTTTTCACTTAAATCTTTAAACAATTCGTTAGTTCCAAACCTTGGATCAATTTTATAATAATCAGTAGTAGAATATCCATGATAAGATGATTTTTTCATATTATTCTCCAACACTGGGTTTAACCAAATTGTAGTAAAGCCCATGTCTTTTATATAATCTAAATGATTTATAATTCCTTGAATATCTCCGCCGTGAAGTCCTCTATTATTTTCTCTATTAGGACGTTCATTCATGTACTTTATATCATCGTTATCAATGTTCCCATTTGAAAACCTGTCAGGTGTGATTAAATACATTACATCAGAAGATGAAAACCCTTGCACTTCAGAAGCATTGTTTTCTCTTTTTAATAAAGGGAAGTTATAACTATCATAAAGTTTATTTTCTCTATAAAATTCAATTATAGTATTATCTGGTTTTGCGTTTTTAGAAATAGAAATATTTAGAAAAAGATAATTTTCATTTTTTACTTTAGTTACAGAATCCAATTTCACATTAGAACTATTGATTACAGGAGTTAATTGATCAATATCTTTTCCATAAACCAAAAGTTGTATATTATTTGTTTTCATACCTACCCACCAATTCGGGGGTTCAACTCTTTCGATTACACCAGACATAGGATCATTGTTTTTAGTCATGATTTTCCTATTGTCTGTATCACAGGAAATCAAAAAAATAGTTACAAAAACTAATAGAATTATATTTTTCATATTAAGTAGTTTATTTTTCGTTTTTAAATATTTGTCTATATATTTCACCCCTTATAACATTGTCTCTGTCATGACCCGCTTTTGGTGTTTCAAACATTTGTGTCATAATTAATCCTACAAAATCACGCTTAGGATCAATCCAAAAGTGTGTACCCTCATAACCTCCACCTGTCCACAAGCCTTCATCACCAAATCCTTTTTCTTTATACAAATTGCTGGTAATCCATAAATTATAACCGTTATATCCATATTCATTATTTAATTGTGTGTGGGGTGCATACAATTCTTTAACCGAAGATTCATTTAAAAAACGATGTCCGTTTAATTCCCCATGATTTAGAAGCATTCTTAAAAAATCTGCATAACCATTGGCCGTTCCTATCATACCTTCTCCTCCCATAAATAATTCATTATCTAAATTATAACTTGGAACATGTTGACCCATTATATCAAGCTCTCCTTTATTAGCAATTCTAATGATAGAATCAGTACCTGAAAATGTAGGCAATAGTTCTATATCGTTATTCTTTTTATATTGAATTCCTTTAATATTCATTGGTTCTGTAATTCTGATCTTAACAAGTTGATCTAGTGATTCACCTGATGCTCTTTCATTAACAAGACCAAGCACTGTTGTGTTTAATCCATAAAAATGTTTATTGCCAGGTTGTTCTATTAAAGGAAGCTTTGCTAAACGATGTATTAATTCATCAGAATTTTTAGATGTTGCTAAGTTTTCTGAAGCTAAACTTTCGTCTAAACACTTCACACCTGTTGTTGAATAATAAAATCCTGCCTCATGATTTATTAATTGTAATACTGTCATTTCAGATTTGATTTCGACAAGTTTTAAAGGACAAGGATCATCCATTAAAGATTTGTCATTTCCAAGTGCTTGTCCATAATTAATCAGTGACTCCCCATTGTTTGCAATTGCAACTTTAAGGTTTTTAAATTCTGGAATGTATTTTGAAACAGGATCACTTAATTTTAACAAACCATCCTCAACCAAATCCATTGTTATTGAAATAGTAATAATTTTACTCATTGACCATATTCTAAACCAGGTGTTTTCATTTATATCCTGACTAGGAATTAAATCTATATTTTTATCACTGAACTGATATATAGGCTTCCCATTTTTATCCTCCAGTCTTACTAATAATAATGCTTGAGAGCCGTTATCAACGTATTTACTAACTAAAGAGTCTAAAGTATTTGTATCAGAAATAATAGATTCATTTTTATTACATGAGATAATTGAAATTAAAAATGCGAAAGTTAATATGGAATTTTTCATGATATTTTATTTAATCAAACTTTTAACCCAGTCGAATTCTGCATACTCATTTGTTTTATTTCCATTACTAGTTGCATACAAACCTAGATTAGTTCCTATGTACCCTTTGCATAAAACAAGATTAGCTTTAGTTTCTGAAAAATATTGAAAAGACTTAGCGTTATCGGTTGAATATTGATAGATATATTTGTTTTCTTTTGATATTATTTTTAAAATTATATTTTCATCATATTTAATTGGAATTGAATTAATTATAGTGAGTTCTTGACCCCTAGGTTTTACATTAAGCCTTAGAATAGTTTTATTATTTTTTTTAATAACAGTGAAATTTATATAATTATCATCTTGAGAAAAAATACTTAAGCCAGATTCAGAATAATTTCTTTTGGGCTTAAAATACATATTGGCTGAGTATTCGAATTCAGTTTCTTTTTGCCTGAAACCCATTAAACTATACTGACCTCTTTTTTTAAAAACCTCTGGACTAAGGTTTAACTTTAATTTCTTTGTTTTTTGGTTTAAATAATATGTGTTATTTCTAGGAACTCTTCTAAAATTCCATTGTAAATTCAAATCAACAGAACTGAAATCGTCAAAAAACGAGTTATCATTTATTTGAGGTGTTTGTTTAAATGGAAGTGTGGTGAACCTTTCTATTTTTCCTGTTTGTGGTGCAACAACAGGCCATTTAATTATATCTGGCTCCCACCTTCCTTCTTCAACTTCAACCCAGTTGTCCCATGCTTCCTCCCAAACTACGGGCATTAAATGTGTTTCTCTTCCCATATTACTTGTAGCATCAATCTCATTTCTGATTCCAAGAGAAACCATGTACCATCTATTATCTTTTAGTTTAACTAAATCAGCATGTCCAGTGCTATGTACCCAATTGTTATTTGATAGATGCCTAGATGTTAAAATCGGATTTTTAGGATTTGACTCATAAGGGCCCCTTATATTTTCACTAGATGCAATCATTACCGCATGATTATAAGATGTTCCACCTTCCGCTACCATTAAATAATATCTATTATTTTCTTTATAAATATGAGGACCTTCAACACAACAACCTCCACATGCACCTGTCCATATAGAGAATCTTTCACCTTTTAATTTCCAATTTGCTAAATCTAATTCTTGAATCCATATTTCTCCGATGCCATTTTGATTAGGTTTTCCAGTATCATGAGTTCCTACAAACCAAACCTTTCCATTTTCATCAAAAAAAATATCAGGATCAATACCTGGGGCTCCTTCAATAATATGAGGATCAGACCATGGTCCTTTTGGATCTTTTGCAGTTAAAATAAAGTTAACCATTTCAGTTGGTCTACTTAGATCTTTTGGAGTATAAACATTAGTAACAATGATGTAAAACAAACCATCGTGAAATCTTATAGAGGGTGCATGAATACCACCTTGTTGTTGAACATCAACTAAATTAACTTTTGATGATGCTTGTTCAGGTCTATTAATTCCGTATCCAATAAGGCTCCAATTAACCAAATCTTTACTGTGATGAATTGGAAGAGCAGGAAAATATTCAAAAGAAGAATTAACAATATAAAAATCATCATCAACTCTTACAATTGAGGGGTCAGGGTATCCACCATTTAAAATTGGGTTTATGAAAGTATCTTGAGCTGTTAAAGAATTTACAAAAATTGTAAAAAATAAAATGTTAAAAATAAAATTTTTGAATTTCATAATATGCTTAGTTTATAATATTAAAAAAAAAATGGATTATCTACATAACTAGACAATCCATTTTAATAAACAATCAAAAAAATATTATTTTTTCAAAATAATGTAAGTTAAATTAACAGCATCTAGAGTAATATCATAGGTTCCTGCAGAAACTGAAATATTAGCGCCACCTGCAGATAAAGTTCCATCAGATCCTCCAAGATTCACTCCCCAATCATCATCAGCTCTAAACTTCATAGCTCCATCTTTTAAAACTACTCCGTATACTATATAAACACCTTCATTACAAGGATCAGGATTCAGTTTAACATCTTCAGCTGCTCCCCAACCATTAAGACATGCATCACCAACAATTCCCCAAACTGGATCAGCTTTGGTAATGGTAATTTTCATATTAGTATGGTCAAAATCAATAATGTAATGCCCAGCTGTAATTGCAATATTAGCACCATTAGCTTCTAAAGTGCCATCAGCTCCAGTATCTCCAATATTCACTCCCCAGTCATTATCTTGACGGATTTTAAATTCACCATCATAAAGAGTAGCAACTGCTCTATACAAACCTTCAGTTCCATTACTTATAAATGGTACGTCATTTCCAGCAGCAAACCCTCTATTAGTTCCTCCCCATCCATTAACAGCACTTCCTACAAGACCCCAAGTACTAAGAGTTGCAGGTGTACATGCTACAGTTGCTTCTAACATTTCAATATTAAGAGCAGATGTTGCAGATGTAGTTTTGGACTGATTAGCACCAGATGAAGATGTTCCAGCATAAGCAGTGACTCTCGCGTATACAATCCCTAAATTATTAGCCGAACCATCGTTATTAGTAGTGTTAGGATCATCATCTAAGCCTAACTTTTCAGCTAAATCTAGCATATCTTGAACCCTAACTCCTAAATGAGTATTTGAAGTGTCTCCTGAACTCATGTCAATAGTAGAAAAACTACTACTTGTTGAGATGTCAACTACATAAGTTATTGTGGTGGGAGCATCAAAGTCAGGTGCATTCCACACTAAGCGTTCCGAAATATTAGAAGCTGTAGCTTTAGAAAGTTTATACACAGGTTGAAATTCATTTTGAAACTTAACCTCTTTCTGATTTAATGCAGTAAAGATTAAGTAGTCTTCTTTTTCACAAGAAGATAAGTTTACAAGTAAAAAAGTAAATAATATAAGTTTACTAAAGTTTAATATTGTTTTCATAATTAATAATTTGGATTTTGTGTTAAATTAGAATTCACTAGAAGAACTGCTTCTGGAATAGGGAATATTTTTCTATATTCATCAGAAGCTTTCCCTGAAGCAGCTCCTGCTTTAAATGGCCATAAATAACTTGAAGTTACAAACTTATTATGTCTGATAAGGTCAGATCTTCTAAGTCCTTCCCAATACAATTCTCTAGATCTTTCATCTAATATAAAATCAGAGTTTAAATCAGAACTTAATATTTGAGGGGCTCCAGCTCTAACCCTTAATTGATTTATTAAATCAACCGCTGTGGAAGAACTTCCGCCGCCGCCATTAACAACTGCTTCAGCATAATTTAAATATACTTCTGCTAGACGAATAATTGCTAGATCAGTATCAACATGGTCACCTGACGAATCTGAACCAGAATTTCCATTTACATCTACATTTTTAAATTTAGATACAGCATAACCCTCTGAGAATTTTGGAACTTTAGCCATTTCGTAATTCTGACCATCAGTATGAAACATTGCTCTAGGGTCAGACCATGAAATTGGATGACCATTACCATCACTACTTGTTTTTGAGTATGCAAATTTTTCAACTAAAGCTTTTGTGGTCCTAAGACCTCCCCATCCTCCATTAACTCCAAAAAGTGATGGATTCATTGTGCCTCCAATTGGTGCATGAACCATAAAAGTTGATCCTCCCCAAGATTGACTATTAATTCCATCAAATTGAACAACAAATATGAATTCATTTTGAGCTCCATTTGTGTTATTATCCGCTAAAAATAGCTCGTCATAAGCAGTTCCATTACCATTTCCATCAGTTGTATTTAAGGAATACGAACTGGAAATCACTTTTTCTGAAAATTCAATTACTTTTGAACTTTTATCAGTTCCAATGTAAACACTAGCATTTAAGTAAAGTCTAGATAGTAAAGCCCAAGTTGCTACCTTATCAACTCTTCCATATTCATTAGCTCTTGATTCAGCAAGAAGAGAATCTAATTCAGTTAATTCCTTTTCAACGAAGTTAAAAATCTCAGTACGATTACTTTGTAAAGGCAGTTCAGTTGAAACTTTAGTTACCAAAGGAACATTTGCATACATATCCATTAATTGAAGATAAGCGTAAGCTCTTAAAAACCTTGCTTCAGATACATAAATGGCTACTTCAGCATTACTAGAGGCTAAATCGGCTGCGTTTTCTATAAATGAATTAGAAAATGAAACTAATTGTGCAAGTCTAAAATACATTCCTTGAGTCCATGGGTTGTTTACATCCCAAGACATTTCATGAATATTAGGTAAGCCAGGATCTCCCCAACCAACAACTGCTTCATCAGTACTACACTCATTTAAAGTATATAAAATTCTTGTGTATTGAGAAAAACCTTCATCAATCAAACTTGGATCAATATCTGGATCACCTGCAGGACCTTTTTGTCCAGTTAATGCTAAGCTTGAATAAATTTTAGCAAGGGCACCTTTTGCTGAATCAGCGTCTTTATAAACGTCTATTTCAGTAAAAAGATCTGGATCTGTAGGTGCTTGATCTAAATCAGCATGGCAAGATGATAAAGTCAAAGAAATTATTGAGAATAAATAAATTATTTTTTTCATAATATTTATATTAAAAGTTAATATCAAGACCTAGAGCTATGGCTCTTGATCTTGGATAAAAGTTACTATCTATACCTCCTGTCATTTCAGGATCTATTCCATCATATTCAGTAATGGTGAGCAGATTGTCTCCACTAATGTATAATCTCATAGGATTATTTTTAATTACATTATCTATAGTCCATCCTAAGGTTACATTATCTAATTTAAAAAATGAAGCGTTTTGAATATAATGATCACTAACTGTATTTTTATCAGAGAAGTATAAAAATCCTGTTTCTAAATATGATGTATGAACATTTGACAACCTTCCAAGATTTGTTAACATTGAGAAATTTGATGAATTAGCAACTCTATTATTACTGTAATTACCAAGACTAGCTCTTGAAGCCATGGTTAAATCAAAATTCTTATATGTAATAGAAGCGGTCATACCCATAAGTACTTCAGCATAAGGATCCTTGTAGAAATATTTATCGTCGTTATTAATTTGACCATCCCCATTCAAGTCGGCAAAAGAACCCTCAATAGGTCTTCCTTTGAAATCATAAATTTGCTTATAAACATAATATGAGTAGGGAGATTTGCCTGTTTCGTGTCTTTGTAAAAAAGCACCAAAGCCTACTCCACCAACATTTTGCTCGTTTTCCAATCTAGTAATTTTATTATCATTGATGGAAATATTATAACTTAAATCAAATTTTAAATCATCTGACTCATATAAAGTAGAATTTAATTCAATTTCAATACCCTTGTTTTCCATATCACCAATATTTGCATCAATAGTAGTTCCGAAATTTGTAAATGGATCAACTACTGCGGTTGCAATTAAATCATTGGTTTTCTTTAAATAAACATTAACAGAACCATTTAATTTAATTTTAGAAAACCTAAAATCAATTCCTGCATTTACTGTTTGCCCAACCTCCCATCGTAAATCTTTATTTATTGGAGCAGGTCTATAGGTTGAATAAAAAGAATTTCCGAACCCATATTTTGACTGAGTATCACTACTTACATATCTTGTCAAAAAGTTGTAATCACCTAATCCATTTACATTACCTACTTCTCCTATACCAATTCTTAATTTTAATTCATCAAAAATTTTATCTACTCCAAAATTTTCATTGTGTAAGTTCCATGCTAAAGCTGTAGAAAAAAACTGTCCCCACCTAGCATTTTTTGGTAATTTAGAAGAAGCATCTGCTCTCACTGTTGCAGTTATTAAGTATTTTTCATTGTGTGAAAAATTTAATCTACCAAAATATGAAAGCAATACATTTTTTGAAGTATCTATAAAAGATTTTGTAACAGATGTTGCAGCATTTATAGTTCCGTCTGCATTTAAATATTTCACTCCATTTGTCGAAGAATTATTATACTCAAAACTTTGATAAGAATGACCAGCAGTCACAGACAAATTTGATTGACTAAAATCTTTAGAATAATTTAAATAAGCATCAAATAGTAAATTGGTAGTTTCATTTGAATATGTATTATTACTTCCATTAAAACCCTCAGAATCAGTCGGCATGTTTTTGTCTATCATACTAAAACCCACTCCTTTTGAATGATCATAACCAGCATTTACTGTAGCAATTAACCCATCTAAAGGAAGATCATAGTCTAATTTTATATTTCCAATAATCCTGTCAACTGTTGATTCATCATCGCTTAAATTTAAAAGAGCTAAAGGATTGGTAGGAGATAAAGCCAGTTTTTTTCCAGATGAGTCTAGCCATGTATAATAACCTCCGAATTGTGTAGGATTACTTCCAAATACAGGTTTAGTTGGATCAAACATCACTGCTGAACTAATAGCTCCTCTATTTGCAAAATCATTTTCTGTTCTTACATATCTAGTATTAACATTGATTCTTAAACCTCCATCTAAAAGTGAAGGAGCAATATTAAGTGATCCCGATATCCTATTAAAATTATCACCCATCAAAATACCCTCTTGATCAGTATAACCTAGAGAAGCTCTAAAAGGGATTCCGTTAATTCCACCAGAAGCAGAAATATTATTATTCTGACCTGAAGCAAACTCGTAAATTTCTTCTTGCCAATTAGTATCATAGTTTCCAAGTCTGGAAATAAAATTTGAATCTTTGGAAGCTTGCACAGCATATTTGAATTGCTTAGCGCTTAAAACATCTACATAATTAATTGGTTTAAAAGAAGAAGTTCTGGAGCTGAAATTAAATTTCATTTCTCCATTTTTTCCTTTTTTAGTAGTAATAAGTACTACACCATTTGCAGCTCTTGATCCGTAAATAGCAGTAGCAGAAGCATCTTTTAAAATACTCATTGATTCAATATCATTTGGATTGATGACATTCAGTGCGTTCCTAGAACCTCCTACTCCACCAGAATCAAGTGGAATTCCATCCACTACAAATAAAGGATTAGAATTTAAATTTAAAGATCCAATACCACGAATTAAAACATTTGCGCCGTCGCCAGGTGCACCACTATTAGATACAATAGAAACACCTGCAACTTTACCTTGTATTAGCTGTTGAGGTGAAACGACTGATCCTTTAGCAAAATCTTTTGCAGACACTAAGTCTACAGCGCCAGTTAAATCTTTTTTCTTAACCGAGCCGTAACCAATAACGACAACTTCATCTAATTCTGAATCAGACTCAGTCATAACTACATCTTGATTTGCTCCTTTAACAGTTAATTCAATATTATTATATCCAATATATGAAAAAACTAAAATTTGACCATTCTCAGCGTTAATCTGATAATTTCCGTCAAAATCACTTGAAACACCAACATTTGTACCCTTAATAACAATGTTGACTCCAGGTAAATTGTCACCAGACATATCTGTTATTAAACCAGAAACACTTTGTTGTGAAAAAATTCCTAGTGAAAGGAAAAGCATAACAAGTGCTTGTATTCTTTTAAAATATTTCATCATATTTTTGATTTTTATTTAGTTAAAAAATCTACTTCTCGTCTATAAATCTATGTTAATTAATGATTAACTACAAGCAATTCTAAAGTGTAATATTAACTACAACGTTATAGGTATTAAACTATAACGTTGTAGTGTTAATAACTTTTTAATTATAAAAAAAACAATAAAATATAATACAATTTATTAAATTGTTATGTATATATGTTGTTAATATGGCAAAACGAATCACTTTAAAAGAAATTGCAACTGAGCTAAATGTTTCGATTTCAACAGTAGCAAAATCACTTAAAGATAGCTCAGAAATAAGTTTAAAAACCAGAACAAAAATAAAAACATTTGCTAAAGCTCATAATTACAGACCCAATAACATAGCGCTTAGTTTAAAAAATAGAAAAACTAAAACTATTGGAGTTATTATTCCAGAAATAGTACACCACTTTTTTTCAATTGTAATTAATAGTATTGAAAAATATTCAACAAAAAAGGGATATAATGTGATTATTGCAGTTTCAAATGAATCTTTTGAAAAAGAGGTTTTAAATATGGAAACTTTAGCTAATGGTCATATAGATGGTATTATAATGTCAATCGCTAAAGAAACTTTAAAAAAACAAGATTTTTATCATATAAAAGAAACAATTGATTTTGGAATTCCTGTAATCTTGTTTGATAGAGTAATTAACGATTTAATATGTGACAAGGTTATTGTAAATGACAAACAAGCTGCCAAGGAAGGTACTGAAGCACTAATCAATAATAATCGTAAACACATTTTATTACTAACATCAGAGGACTATATAAGCGTTGGTAACTTAAGAACAGAAGGGTATTTAGAAGCTTTAAAAGATAATGGCATAGTTGCTGATAGTGATTTAATTATCAAAGTAAAAGACAATAAAGGAAGTCAATTAGAAATGAGCTTTTTAGAAGATGAGCTTGAAAATGTATTAAAAACAAAAAAAGTTGATGCTATTTTAGGAGTTAATGAAATTTACGCAGCATCTGCATTAAAAGTTTTAAGAAAAATCAACATTAAAGTTCCAGATGATATTGCTGTAATCTCGTTTACAGATGGTGTAATATCAAGATATTCATCTCCTTCTCTCTCAACAATTAGTCAACATGGAGAAATAATAGGAGAAAGGTCTGCAAAACTTTTGATAGATAAATTAACAGGGGAAACTAGCCCAACTGAATTTAAAACAGAAATAATAAATTGTTCTTTAATAAAAAGAGAGTCATCATAATTTATTTGTATAAACAAAATATATATATATATTAGCATTTCGAAATTATAAATCTGCTTCTCAACTAATTTATAATTTATGTGATTTAAAAATTACGCAATCGCGTATTTTTTGTTTTATTATCCTTACTTATAAATTATTCATTTAATAAATTAAATCGTTTTATTTAAAATAAATAAAACAATAATTTTTTTATATAGTATATGAAGAAAAAATTAGGTTTTTGGGAAATATGGAACATGAGTTTTGGGTTTTTAGGAATTCAATTTGGTTTTGCTTTACAAGGTGGGTTTATGTCAAGAATTTTTCAAACATTAGGAGTTGAAGAATCCAGCATTCCTTTATTATGGATTGCTGCACCAATCACAGGACTAATCGTTCAGCCTATTATAGGGTACTTAAGTGACAACACTTGGCATCCTAAATTAGGAAGAAGAAAACCCTACTTTTTAATAGGAGCTGTTTTAAGCTCGATCGCATTGTTTTTCGCACCTTACTCCTCAACTCTATGGATGGCTGCTGGATTTTTATGGATCCTTGACGCCTCAATGAACATTAGCATGGAGCCTTTTAGAGCATTAGTAGCAGACAAACTGCCAGACTCTCAAAGATCTTATGGTTTTGTAACACAAACATTGATCATTGGAATTGGCACATGGATTGCAAGTAATTTGCCATGGTTTGTGAGCGCACTTGGAGTAAGCAATGAAGCTGACCCAGGAATTGTCCCTGATTCTGTAAAGCTCGCTTTCGCTATAGGCGCTATAGTTTTTATGACCTCTATTTTATATACAATTATAAAAACAAAGGAATATCCTCCAAAAAACTTAAAGAAATTTAAAGAAAAAAAGAATAAAAAATTTATTGAGGTAATTAAAGATTTTTCATCCCACTACACCTCGATGTCTTCTGCTATGAAAAAACTAGGTGCTATCCAATTCTTTAGTTGGTTTGCATTTTTTACTATGTGGAGTATGGCTAACCCTGCAATAACAGAACATGTTTTTAATTCTCCTATTCCAATAGCATCAAATTTTGATTTATCAGATTCAAGTCAAATAAGTTTATTTAAATCTGAAAATCTGAAATTTCAACAAGCTTCGAATTTAACAGGTTCTTATATGGGTATATACGGACTGTCATCTATGATTTTTGCATTAGTTCTAACTTTTTACACTTCAAAACGAAAAATAAACAGAAAGTACATTCACTTGTGTTCATTGATTTTAGGTGGAGTAGGTTTTATATCAATGTATTTCATAAATGATTCCAGTTGGCTAGTACTATCATTTAGTTTAATAGGGATTTCTTGGGGAAGTATTTTGTCAATGCCATACGCTATGCTATCAAGTACAGTAAATGAAGACAGTATGGGGACTAGTATGGGTGTTTTTAATATGTTTATAGTGATCCCTCAAATAGTTGCTGCTATTGGAGGAATAAATATACTTTCTTCCCTATTAGGTGAAAAAGCTATTTATTCTATGGTTATCGCGGGAATATCATTAATTGTAGCTGGACTCTTTAATCTTTTTATAACTGACAAGAAAATAATAAGTTTTTAAATGAAGAAAACTACTTTTATATTTGATTTAGATGGTGTTATAACTAACACTGAAAATTCTCATTTTTTAGCATGGAAAGAAACTTGTAAGAAACTTGATTATAATTTAAGCCTGGCAGAAAATGAAAAACTTAAAGGTGTGGGCAGAAAAGAATGTTTACAAAAAATACTTAAATGGTCAAAACTCACTTTAAATTCTGAAGAATTTGAAAGTATATTAAATAAAAAAAATAAATTATACTTAAATTATATTTCGAAAATCAATTCAAAAAATATCCTTTCAGGTGTTAAAAACTTTTTAGTTACTGCAAAAAATAAAAATCACATAATAGCACTTTACTCTTCTAGTAAAAACGCCAAGTTTATTTTAAAAAAATTAGAAATATTTGAGATTTTTGATGTAATTATTGATGGAAATGATGTGATTAATTCAAAACCTCATCCTGAAGGTTTTATCAAGGCTGCAAATCTCACTAATACTTTGCCTGAAAATTGTATAGTTTTTGAAGATTCAATTGCTGGAATTGATGGAGCTAATTCAATTAATATGTATACAATTGGAATTGGTGAAAAAAAGATACTTCATAGCGCTAATAAAGTATACAAAAGTTTTAATCAGATATCATTACAAGAATTTACTATATGATTAATAATAAAAATATTCGATTATTGAAAGAGTCAGAAAATAAAACTAGCTCTAAATTTCTTGAATTAAACCCTTGGTCAATCATAAATAATAATTATGAAAAAGACCAAGTATTATCTTCTGAAAGTATTTTTAGTTTAGGTAATGGAGAAATTGGACAGCGTGCCAATTTTGAAGAAGATTTTACTGGAGAACAATCAATTGGAAATTATATAAGTGGAATATATTTTAAAGATTTAACCAAAGTAGGTTGGTGGAAAAATGGATATCCTGATTATTTTGCTAAAATGGTTAATTGTCCTAACTGGAATAGATTTAAAATATTTATTAATGAGGAAGTACTTGACCTAAATACTTGCAAAGAAATCTCTTCTTTCAAAAGAGAACTAAACATGAGAGAAGGATGGCTTAAAAGAGATGTTGTTTTGGAAACAAAAAATGGAGATAAATTAAAAATTTCTTCAAAAAGATTTTATTCACTAAAAAGAAAAGAAATAGGTGCAATAAAATATTCTATTACTTCTCTTCAAAGCAACACTAATGTAAAGATTTTACCATTTGTTGATACAGAAATAAGAAATAATGATTCAAATTGGAATGAACCATTTCTTAAAACTTTAGATACTGAAATAGAAAAAAATAACTCTTTAGTTATCTCTAAAGTAATAAAAAGTGAATTTGAAATTAGCACGTTCAGTAATACAAAATTTTATATTGATGGTGAGCTTTCTGAAAATATAATTTCAAACTCTAATCCAGATAATTTGATTGGTAGTTGTAATGAGTTTAATCTTAACGAAAATCAAGAGTTAGTAGCCTTTAAAATTGGTGGATACTGCTCTACAAATAACTATTCAAAAAAAGAATTAAAAGAAAAATCGAAAATTGCTTTAAAAAATGCAACTGACTTAGGTTTTGACACGCTTCTTAATGAACATATTAATCAATGGAAGAATATTTGGATAAATTCTGACATCCAAATAGAAGGAGATCTTTTAGCTCAGCAAGGAATTCGATTTAATATATTTCAATTAAATCAAAGTTTTAACGGAAGCAACCCTAATTTAAATATTGGACCTAAAGGATTTACTGGAGAAAAATATGGGGGGGTTACCTATTGGGATACTGAAGCTTATTGTATTCCATTTTATCTAGGAACAAAAAACTCAAGAGTTGCTAAAAACCTTATTAATCAAAGATATAAACATCTTGAAAAAGCAATCAAAAATGCTAAAAAATTAGGATTAGATAATGGTGCTGCACTTTATCCTATGGTTACAGCAAACGGAGAAGAATGCCACAATGAATGGGAAATAACCTTTCAAGAAATACACAGAAATGCAGCAATTGTACAAGGAATTAAAAAATACGTAGATTATTCATCTGATTATAATTTCATTAAAAATAAGGGAATCGAAATTTTGATAGCTATCGCTAGATTTTGGTCTCAAAGAGTTAATTACTCTAATCAACTTAACAAATATGTTATTTTAGGAGTTACAGGACCCAATGAATACGAAAACAATATTGATAATAACTGGTACACGAATTATAGTGCAAAATGGTGCTTAGAATACACAAGAGAAAATTTAATTGAAATATCAAAAGACAAAAAGATTTACGATTCTATTATTAATAAAACAAATTTAAAAAATATTGAAATTGAAAAATGGATTGAGATAGAAAACAACATTTACCTTCCTTATTCAAAAAAACATGACGTTTTTATTCAAAATGATGGATTTTTAAATAAAGACCTTAAACCAGTTGATTTAATCTCTAAAAAACAAAGACCATTAAATCAAAATTGGTCATGGGACAAAGTTTTAAGATCACCTTATATAAAACAAGCAGACGTTTTACAAGGTTTTTATTTCTTTGAAAATGATTTTAGTCAACAGACACTTGAAAATAATTTTAATTTTTACGAGCAATTTACAGTGCATGAATCTTCATTATCGGCCTGTATTCATTCTATTCACTCTGTTAGGCTTAATAAACTAGAAAAGGCTTATGAATATTTCCTAAGAGCTTCTAGGTTAGATTTAGATGATTATAACAAAGAAGTTAAACAGGGACTTCACATTACATCTATGGGTGGTGCTTGGATGAGTATTACAGAAGGGTTTGCTGGAATGAGAATAAAAAATGGGATGTTATCATTTAATCCAAAAATTCCAAAAAACTGGAAACAATATGCTTTTAGAATAGTCTTCAGGGATCGTCTAATTAACATTGTCGTAAACCCAAAAGATGTAAAAATTACGTTGTTAAAAGGAAAAAAAATCGAATTATTATTAAATAATAATAAGATAAACTTATCATAGAATAATTAATTAAAACATTATGAAAAATATAATTTTACTTAGCTTAATTATTACGTTTATTTCATGTGATACTAAAACTACTAACGATAATGATTTTAATATAGAATCTGTTAAAGATGCCGTCATATACGAAGTAAACATTAGACAGTACTCAAAGTCAGGCACCTTTAATGAATTCACCGAGGACATCCCGAAAATTAAAGAGTTAGGAGTTAAAATATTATGGCTAATGCCAATACATCCTATTTCTAAAAAAAATAGAAAAGGAGAACTGGGAAGCTACTACTCTATTTCAGATTATAAAAAAGTAAATCCAGAATTTGGAAATAAAGAAGATTTAGATAAGCTGATTGAAACAGCTCATCAAAACGAAATGTATGTTATTTTTGATTGGGTAGCTAACCATACGGGATGGAATCATCCATGGATAAAAAATAATCCTGAATATTATACCAAAAATGATAAAGGAGAAATAACTGATCCTATTAATCCTGATACAGGAAAACCGTGGGGATGGGAAGATGTAGCAGATTTAAATTTTGAAAATCTAGAAATGCAAAATGAAATGATAGAAGCAATGGAATATTGGGTTAGAGAACACGATATTGATGGATACAGAGCTGATGCTGCTCATAGTTGCCCAGCAAGCTTTTGGGAGAAAGCAATAATAAGATTAAATAACATTAAAAAAGTCTTTATGTTAGCTGAATCTGATGGATATCATACTGGAGGTTTCGAATTAGTTGAATTATTTGATATGAGTTATGGTTGGCCAGGACATCATGTTATGAATAGAATAGCAAGTGGAGAAAACAATGTAAATGATTTAATTAATAATATAAAAGAAAATTCAAATTCTTATTCTAAAAATCATATTCTAATGAATTTCACTTCCAATCATGACGAAAATTCCTGGGGAGGAACAGTTTTCGAAAGATTGGGAAAGGGTGTAAAAAATTTATCTGCATTAACTTATTTCATTCCTGGAATGCCTTTATTGTATAATGGTCAAGAATATGGACTCAACAAAAGACTTCAATTTTTTGAAAAAGATTATATACCTAAGCTTGAAAATGAATATTTTGATTTTTACAAAAAACTAAGTAAAATCAAACAAGAACAAAAAGCACTTCATTTAACAAGTAACCAAAATTTTGAGAATATTGAAACTTCAAACTCAAATGTAGTTTTGTTTAAAAGAGAATATGAAGAGGAAAAGATCTATTTTTTGTCAAATCTTTCTAATAAAACAGAAACAATTAAACCATTCATAATAGGAAGATATAAGAGCTTGTTGAACGAATCTATTATCAATTTTGATATTTCCTATGAACTAAAACCATGGGAATTTCATTTCTTGATAAAAATTTAATTAATACTTAACTATTCATACTATGGCATCAGTAAACTTTAAAATGAAATATGTTTTTCAACTATTAATTGTAATAATAGTTTCATCTTGTAGTAGTAAACAAACTAATTCATCAAAAGAAAAAAATCAATTACCAAATATTGTTATCATATATACAGATGACCAAGGTTATGGAGATTTAAGTTCTTATGGTTCGATGTCAATGAAAACTCCAAACATTGATGAATTGGGTGCTAATGGAGCTAAATTAACTAATTTTTTAAACGCTTCTTCAACTTGCTCTCCCTCTAGGGCAGCTCTTTTGACGGGTTCATATCCAATAAGAACAGGATTAGTTAATGTGCTCTGGCCTAGGGGAGGAGGTTTTGGTTCCGATAATAGTAAAACACTAAAAGGATTAAATCCTAATGAAATTACCATAGCTGAAGTTCTTAAAAATGAGGGCTATGCAACAGCGATGTCAGGCAAATGGCATTTAGGTGATGAAATCCCCTTTTTACCTCTTCAACAAGGTTTTGAAACTTATTTTGGTATCCCTTACTCAAATGATATGAATAAGTCAAAATTACCAATTTTACTGGACAATGAAGTTTTAGAAATTAAGCCTGATCAATCCAAACTCACGGAACGTTATACTGACTTTGCTATTAATTTTATTAATAATGTCGATAATGATCAACCTTTTTTTCTTTATTTAGCTCATTCAATGCCTCATATCCCAATTTTTGCTTCTGAAAAATTTAAAGGAAAATCTAAGGGAGGTGTATATGGAGATGTAATTGAAGAAATTGATTTCAATGTTGGAAGATTAATTAATAGTCTAAAAGAAAAAAATATTTTTGACAATACTCTTATTATTTTTACATCTGATAATGGACCTTGGTTAAGTTTTGGAAGTCATGCTGGCTCATCTGGAGAACTTAGAGGTGGGAAGTTTGATGTTTTTGAGGGTGGGTACAGAGTACCTTGTGTGATTTCTTGGCCCAATACT
>CESE01074229.1_pt1 | contig 22359 bp, 20 predicted proteins | sample 350271 | NCBI WGS metagenome assembly CESE01 (sample SAMEA2621536, study PRJEB7988) | marine metagenome | isolation source: saline water (ENVO:00002010), including | reverse complement strand
CATATTGTATAGGTTTAAAGGCTGTATAGGATTACTAATATCGTACACACATAAAGAAGAAGTCCAATAGTTATTTAACGCATCATAGCCTTTAGTTGAGCATGAATAGAGTTTTTGGGCAGGTGTGTCAATAAAAATATTGTGAGATTTACTAAATAAATCATCAGAATCATAAACCACTATAGCGGTGTCAGGGAGATTAGATAAATCAAGAATCTGAAGCGTACTCTCTCCTTGATCGCAAACTGCGTATAAATATTTTCCCATAGTATGATAATCTCTATGGGTAACGCTAGAAGAACTATAGGCACCTGCAATTCTTACTATTTCATAAGAATCTTGAGGATTGGTTACATCTATAATATGTGTTCCGAAAGTAGAACCTAAAATGGCATATTCTCTTCCGTTTTCAGCATAACCATACACCTCAGAATAGCTCCCTCCTAAACCATTTATTTCTAGACTTGTATCGGACCAATTAAATAATAGGTTTACATTATTTGATTGGTAAAAACATTCAGATCCATTAGAACTTAGTTGATTGTAATTTAATGCATTTTCATCATCACAAACATCAATATTACAATCAGAATTCAAAGAAAACACTACTTGTCCAAATGATCCTTCAGCAAGTAATCCATTTGCAATTATTTCATCATTGGCATTTGAAATTTCAAATGAAGAACCTTGCCAACCATCGCCATAGGTATCGTACATATTAAAATAATAACAGTCATCTTCAATACATACATAAAAATTATAATCACTAGAGTCAATATAACTCATAGCAATAGAATCGACTAAATTACCTAAGGTGTCTGTAATAGACCAGGAAATTTCTTCTGCCCATATTTCCGTTTGAATATTTATAGACACTAGATTTGAAGCACATAAACCAGCCTCGTTGATACAAAATTGAGCAGAACCAAATGACAAACCTGCTAGTAAGCCTCCAGAAGCAATGGTAAGAGAATCTTCATATTGTAAAACATAAGAACCATTATTCCAACCATCTCCATTAGAGTCGTATAAGTTGTATTGATAACAAGTATTACTGAGTAAACAAAATGAGTCTAAATACTCTATATTATTCTGATAATTTATTGCTGATGTGTCTACTAAAACACCATTAGAATCTGTAATTGACCAAGAAATCTCCTCTGCCCAATCGCCGGAGTTAAGAATTAACTGAACAGACGTTTGATCACATTCTTGAGCAGCTAATATTTGTACTAAAAGAAGTAAGATGACAGTGAAAAAACAATTAATTTTTCTCATAATTTAAACGCTAAATAATTACTCTAAGAAGAGTAAATGAAATTGAACAAAATTAATTAATAAACTAGGAAAAGACTGAAATTTGAAAATCCTGTATTTGTTATGGAACAATTATTATTTAATTGAAATTATTTATTACTTGAATTCAACATTTTACTCTAAGAACAAAATCGAAAATAGAAGTCTTAAAACTTGCTCTCTAAACCATTTAACAATGGTACTGAGAAGGCAAAACTATAGAGCTTAGTTGCATTAAGCTTAAGGTCTATTGATTAATAATATTGCCCATAACTATTATATTTAAAAATTGGAAATATGTAATTATTGAATAGAAAGATGCTTTCTTACAGTTTCGTTCTCGCCATTTACTTCTAACAAATAGATACCAGCTGGAAAGCCTCCTCTGTCTATTTATATATTATATAATAGTCATTTCAATTTTATCGGCCAATACAGAAGATAATTTATAGTACGATTCTACCGTCCATCCTGCTACATGCGGACTTAATAATACCTTTTTTGAATCTAGTAAATATTGAAAACTAGCAGGAATTTCTGTATCGAACATATTTTCGAAACTTGCTTTTTCAAATTCTAAAACATCTAAACAAGCTCCTAAAATAGCACCTTCTTTCAAGCCTTTTACTAAGCTTTCAGTGCGAACAACTTTTCCTCTCGCTGTATTAATAATATAAAAAGGCTTCGCCATTTTAGCGATAAAATTACAATCTAAATAATGGTGAGTACTTTGGTTATAGGGTGTATGAAAACTAATTATATCAGCCTTTTCTTGAATATTTTCTAAAGTTGATTCATAAGCATAAGTATCAGAATTGTCTGTTTTCGTATTATTGAAAGCTAAAACAGTACAATTAAATCCAGAAATACATTTAGCAAATGCTTTACCCATGTTACCATAGCCAATAATCCCAACTGTTTTACCCGAGAGTTCAACACCTCTATTCTCTTCTCTATTCCACTTTCCAGCTCGAACTTCAGCATCAGCAGTAGAAAGTTTATTAAACAAATTTAGTAACATTCCTATAGCATGTTCTCCAACTGCTTGTCGGTTTCCTTCAGGAGCAGAAAATAAATGAATTCCTAATTCTTTTGCTTTTTCACAGTCTATGTTTTCTAAACCAGCACCAGAACGAGCAATAAATTTTAGGCTTGTTGCTGCCGCTAAAAACTCCTTATTTATAGGAGTTCTAGAACGAACTACTAATCCTTGGTACAAGGATATTTTAGCCAATATTTCACTTCTACTAGAAGTATAATCGTGTTCACAAACAAAGCCTAAACTTAAGAGTCTTTCCTCTAAAACATTATGTACACTATCTACAAAAAGGACTTTCATTAGAGGTCTAAAAATAGTTTACCAATCATAAAATAGATAAATAAACCGAGTACATCGTTTACGGTGGTAATAAAAGGGCCTGTAGCTAATGCAGGATCAATTTTGTATTTGTTAAGAGCTAATGGAATAAAAGTTCCAAATAATGCTGCGAAAATAATAACAGCCATTATGGAAATACTCACTGTAAAGTATATTGAACTAGGGTAACCCAATAAGAATGTAATTAGCATTATTAATCCAGAACAGATGATACCGTTAAGCATAGCAACACCCAATTCTTTCATCAATCGTTCACTTAATGTATCCATCCCTAAGCTATTACTAGCGAGACCTTGCACAATAATAGCGGCAGATTGCACACCTACATTTCCACCCATAGCAGCAATTAAAGGTGTGAAAAAGGCCAACTCTATATTGTTTTCAATATCGAAAATCCCCATTACTTGAGCTCCCATAATACCACCCATTAAACCAATAAGTAACCAAGGTAATCGTGCTCTAGTTAAGGTTACTATATTATCGGAGGAATTTACTTGTTCGAAAATACCAGAAGCTTTATTGTAATCTTCCATGGCCTCCTCCTTCATCACATCAACCACATCATCTATGGTAATTCTACCGATTAAACGATTTAAATCATCTACTACAGGCAAGACAATTAAATCGTATTTGTCCATAATATTTGCCACTTCTTCATCGTCGAAATTCGCTTTTACAGATATTACCTTTTCGTTATAAATATTTTTAATGAAGTTCTTTTCTGGAGATAAAAGCAATTTTTTTAGTGAAAGGGTTCCAAGTAATATTTGGTTATCATCTACCACATAAATCGTGTAAACCTTATCTACGTCTTCGGCTTGTTTACGCATTTCTCCTACACAGCGCAAAATCGACCATTTTTCGTTTACGTGAATAAGTTCTTTTGCCATTAATCCACCCGCAGTATTTTCGGCATAAGATAAGAGGTCTACAATATCGCTGGCATGCTCAACATCTTCTATGTGAGCTAAAACGGCTTCCTTTTTTCCTATTGGTAATTCTGCAATAATATCTGCAGCATCATCAGAGTCTAAATTCTCAATAAGTACTTCAGCAATTTGCCGAGAAGTTAAATCTTCTAATACAAAATTTCTGTTTTCATCATCTAGTTCAATGAGGATATTAGCAGAATCCTCATCTTCAAAAAGTTCAAAAAGTATTTTACCCTGTTCTTCGTCGAGTTCCTCAATAAGCTCAGCAATATCAACATGATGTAATTCGGAAAGCTCAGATTTTAAGACTTTAAAGTCTTTACTTTCTAGCTTCTCGCTTACATCTTGGATAAAATATTTAGTTAATTCAAATTTCATGGTTGAATTTTTTCCAGATGATTGGTAAGATACACAAAATCTTCCACCGATAATTGCTCGGCTCTTTCGGTTAAAAGAGGGTCGTTAAAATCACTTTTCCCAATAAGTGGTTTAAGTGAGTTTCTTAGTGTTTTTCTTCGCTGACTAAAAGATTGTTTAACAACACGTTTAAAAAACTTCTCGTTACAGTCTAGTTTATCTTTATTGTTTCTGCGTAAGCGTATTACGCCAGATTTAACTTTCGGTGGTGGATCAAACACTTCAGGTTCCACGGTAAATAAATATTCAATGTCATAATATGCCTGAAGTAAAACAGAAATAATTCCATATTTTTTACTTCCAGGACCACTAGCCACACGCTCCGCAACTTCTTTTTGGAACATCCCTACAACTTCGGGAACCTGCTCTTTGTATTCGAGTGCTTTAAATAATATTTGAGAGGATATATTGTACGGGAAATTTCCAATAAGTCCAAATTGCCCTCTTGTAAGCTTTGTTAAATCGAGTTGTAAAAAATCTGTAGAGTGTATGCGAGGACTCAGTTCTGGGTATTTACCCTGAAGGTAAGTAACAGATTCTCTATCGAGCTCTATTACATGAGTCGTAAATTCTTTTTTTGGTAATAAATACTGCGTTAGTACACCCATTCCTGGACCTACTTCAACTACGTCTTTATAGCCCTCGCAACTTAAGCCATCTACTATGGCTCTAGCAATAGAGAGGTCTTTTAGGAAATGTTGCCCTAAGTGTTTTTTAGCTCTTACCCTTTTCATATCTCTGTAATTGATTTTTTTTGTTAGCTACTTTCATATTTAAAATTCGCTAATTACTTCCATCAAAGTACGAAAGGCAACAAACTTACCTTGAAACTTATTGTTGTGTTCTGCTTGTAAAGCTGGAGCAAAGTCCTTGTTGTAAACATCGAGTTTTTCTTGACTCTCACAAGTATATTGTATAGAGTAAGTAATTCCACCCATTTGCTCTTCCACTAAAACTTTACTCATTTTTGCAGAAGTAAAGGTGCCTGTATTTAGCACTTCTTTAATATGAGTTTCGCTCATCCATTTCAACCATTCTTGTTGGGCGGACTCTTCTATATTTACAGTTATGTTATAAATAATCATGTTATTCTTTGCTTAATTCACGGTAGTGTTTTCTCGATTCTGAGAGGAAAAAACTATCCTGGTGATTGGTAATTATATCTTGATAAAGTTCGAGTGCTGCATCAATATTATTAAAATGATATTCTTGCAATGTTGCCTGTGCAAACTTTGCATCATCTGCTAATATATCAAAAGAAAAGAAGTCTATTATCTGGTCTAATAATTCGCTGGCATCTTCCTTTTTATCTTGAATTATTTTTATCTGATACTGTCTGTAAATAGCCTCATCTATTAAACTATGTCCTGGGTAGTCTATAATAATACTATCGAGTGTATAGTAGGCTTGGTTTAGCTTGTTTTGATAAATAAGCAAATCTGCCCGAGCAAACATTTCCATGGTTACCGTAGTGGTATCCATATTTAGGTTGTCTTGAATAAGTAGCGATAATTCCATTGCATTATTTGCAATTAGCTTAGCAGTAGATTTTTTTAACACATCGAGCTGAGCTTGAGCCCAATCGAAATCACCTTGATAATACGAAATTTTAGCTCTTCTAAATTTTGCTTCATGCCCTAATACATCATGTTTATAGGCTTTATCTACTTGGGAATAGTAAAGTATGGCATCCCAAATTTCGTTTTGTAAAAGTAGAATATCTGCATAAACAAGTTTGCACTGAGCTAAATTTTCCATACTTGCCGAATGCAACTCCAAAGCTTCTTTTATAGTAGCTGATGCTTTGTCTAAATCGTATAAACGGAAGGCTTGTATTTGAGCCAAATCTCGAATGAGTAAAATGGTATAGCTCGTTTTTCCTAAAACAGAAAAACTAGTAATGTATTCTTGCTCTAATAACGCCCATTCTTGTTTGGTGGTTTTGGGCTGAGCTTCAAGTAGTTCTTTGTTAACGTTCATTAGAGCCAATTGGGCATCTAAATAATAAATCGATTCTATACCGAGGTCTATTATGTATGTGTAGCATTTTTTTGCGACTGTAAAAGCTTTGTTTTTTCTGCAAATTGAGGCTAAAACAAAAATCTTTTTTTGATCGGAGTTTAGTCTCAGATCCATTGCTTTTTCTTGGTCAAATGCAGCCGAAAAATTCTTTTCTTGTATAAATAGCCAAATGAGTAAATCACCTAAATTCTCATCTCCAGTTTCCTGAACTTTTTTAAGTAAAACACTTTTTAGTAAGAGGTTGTTTTGATTTTCAGAATCGTTGTTAATAGTTCTGTTTAAGGTTATTTTTACACTCTGTAAATACTGTTTATTACTAACGATCAGCTCTAAATAATTCTTGTACATTAATTCAATATTCCCTTGTTTTCCGTAAATTCTAGCTAAGTGAAAACGCAAGGAGCTTTTATTTGGGTTTTGTAAACCAATTTTGTAAGCTTTAATAGCGTAGTCAAAATACTCTAATTTATAAAGTCTGTTTGCCGTAACAGAAACTAAATGATCGTTTTCTTTTAGTTGATTTAATAGTTCTTTAAACTTTTTAGATGCTTTTTTAGTCTCCCCTTTTAAGGTGTAAACATGAGCATAGTCAACCAAAACAGAAGGGTTTTCATCATATTTCTTACTGTGTGTTTTTACGAGCTTTTCGGCGGCATCAATTTCAGAAAGAGCAATATAACAATCTAATAAACCTTGGTAGTAATTGGGTGATTTATGTGTATTGTATAAACCTAAATACAGTTCGCTCGCCTTTTGGTATGAACCAGATTTAAAAAACTGATTGGCTAATTGTGCTTGATTATTATTCTGAGCACAGCTAAACATTGGAATAAGTAGTGCTACAAAAAGTAGCATAATTGTAGATTTTAATGCACTATTCATGTTGACTTTTTAAGGTGTTTAACTGTAAAAATATCCCTTTTAATTTCGATTCTAATGAATCAAATTCCACTGTGTTTTGAATAAATGTATTCTGTAAATATTCACTCACAGTATTAAGTTTCCCCAATGCTTTTTGTTCCTCTATAAAGTAGTTTGCAAATTGTTTTTTACTTAAATGTCTATGTATTAAGTCTTCTTTTAAAGCACTTATTTGTTTCTTAGAAAAACCTAAATCTCTTCGTAAGCTATCCACTTGTATGTTGAAATTTGAGAGGTTGTAGTGTATTTTATTATAGGCTATTTTTTCATGATACAACCATTGTTTCTGAAATTCGTTCAATGCCTCAAGTTCAAATAAAGCTAACCTTTCTTTCGATTTTTCTATGCAATAGTTGATTTTTGTGCTGTCAATTTCACTTAACAGCTCATTTTGATGAAGCAATAATGAATCTAGAAGCAAAGTGTAGTTTACCTCTTTATTGATGTTTATTTCTTGACAAGAAGTAACAAACAATGCAGTAACGAATATGTAGAATATTTTTTTTAACATCATAAAAAACCGAGGTCTTAGCTGAGGTTAGTTATTAGATTTTATCGAATCCGCAATAAGGTACCAATACATCCGGAATGTTTATTCCATCTGCATCTTGATAGTTCTCTAGTAATGCAGCCATAATACGAGGTAAAGCCAAAGATGATCCATTTAAACTATGACATAGTTTGGTCTTTTTATCATCGTCTTTAAAACGCAATTTCAATCGATTACTTTGGTAACTTTCGAAGTTTGAAACCGAACTTACTTCCAGCCATTTGTCTTGTGCTGCAGAATACACTTCAAAATCGAAAGTTAGTGCCGAAGTAAAGCTGAGGTCACCACCACAGAGTTTTAAAATTCTAAACGGCAAGGCCAATTCACGAAGAATATTCGCTACATGTTCTACCATTATATCGAGTGTTTTATAGGACTCATCGGGGTGTTGAATTTGTACAATTTCAACTTTATCGAACTGGTGTAAGCGATTTAAACCTCTTACATCTTTCCCATACGACCCAGCTTCTCTTCGGAAACAAGGGGTGTAGGCAGTACATTTAATTGGGAAGTCTTCCTTTTTTACAATTACATCTCTAAAAATGTTTGTTACCGGAACTTCTGCTGTAGGTATTAAGTATAAATTATCTTCTGTAGCATGGTACATTTGCCCTTCCTTGTCAGGTAACTGTCCTGTACCAAATCCTGAAGCTTCGTTTACCAAATGCGGAGGCATTATTTCTTCGTATCCAGCTGCGGTGTTTTTATCTAAAAAATAGTTGATTAAACCGCGTTGTAATCGAGCTCCTTTTCCACGGTAAACAGGGAATCCTGCTCCTGTAATTTTTACGCCTAATTCAAAATCGATGATGTTTTTCTCAGCCACCAATTCCCAATGTGGTTTTGCATTTTCGCCTAAGTTAGGTAGCTTCCCTTCTTGACTAATAATTTTATTATCTTCCTCGCAGGTACCTGCAGGCACAGATTCGTGTGGTATATTTGGTATTTGAACAAGTTTATTATGAAGCTCATCTTGTGTTTCAGAAAGGACTATGTGTAAGGCTTTCGTCTTTTCTTTTAGCTCAGCGGTTTCTGCTTTTTTAGCATTAGCCTCTTCTATATTTCCAGACTTGTAAAGCATACCGATTTCTTTCGATAATTTATTAGAATCTGCTAAAATCGCATCGTTTTGAGACTGTGTATTTCGTCTTTTTTCATCTAAGGTAATTAGCTCTTCGATAATGTCTTTAGCATCGAAATTTTTTATCGCTAATCGTTTGATTACCTCTTCCTTGTGCTCTCTAATATACGCTACTTGTAACATGCTCTTTTATTTAGGAACACAAAAATAAGCTATTCCTTCTTAACTTGTTATTTGCTATGGTGAAAGTTTAAAATGTTTATCAAAAAAAATGCCTCTAAAAACAGAGGCATTAAATAAGGTTATGTTTTGTTTAGAATTTAAGCCCAACAGAAACTAAGAATTGGTTAAGTCTTTGGTCTGGATTAAATGTTGCGTTACCAATGGTGATTCCATCGGAAATTGATTGTAAGCCGATTTCGTAACGGAAGTCTAAGGTAAGGATAGATAAGTCTAATCCAGCACCAATTTGAGCTCCTACAGTTACGCTTTTGTAATTAGTTTCCACTTCCTTAATTGCCTCATCTAATCCTTCTAAACTAATATTATCGCTTAAAGGGAGTGTAAAAACAGGCCCAGCATTTACTCTAAAAACTTTTAAAAATCGTTTTCCAAACATTACAGGAATATCTATCTTGTTTAGCTTTACCTCACCAACGATTGTTTCTGCACTTGTATTCTCATCTGTATCTAATAATACAGCATAAGATATTTCAGATTTTGTATTACTAAAAAGTAATTCTGGTTGTACATATATTCCCATCAAGGAAATACGTGCAAAAACACCTAGTTGATAGCCTAAAACAGGGTCTGTATCTTTTAGTAACTGTATGGCATCACCACCATTACCTATACTAGTTACATCTTTTAAGTTAAAACTAGGAGAGGAGATACTCAGTTTTGGTCCCCAAGAAAAATCTTGAGCGGCACTATTTAAAGTAAAACCGAGTAATGCGATCGATAAGATTAGTTTTTTCATAATTTAAGAGTTTGCTTCAATTTTACGTTTTTCTTTGGCACTTTTAGTAGCGGCAATATTTGCATCAATGTCGTGAGCAGGTCTCGACCATTTCACTTTTCTACCCTCAGAATTACTATTTTTATAGTTTTCGTTGACCTCAGGTTTGTTTCCTTTTTTGTAAGCTTTTTGAGGTACAAGACCCAAGGTACTAAATAATTTCATATCCTTATTAATATCAGGATTTGGAGTGGTAAGTAGCTTATCCCCTGCAAAAATAGAACCTGCACCAGACATAAAGCATAAAGCTTGTCCTTCGTCTGTCATTTCTGTTCTACCTGCCGAAAGACGAACCGTAGCTGTAGGAAGCACAATACGTGTTGTTGCAACCATTCGTATCATATCCCAAATAGGAATTTGTTCTTGTTCTTCCATTGGCGTTCCTTCTACAGGAACTAAAGCATTTATAGGAACCGATTCTGGGTAAGGATTCAAATTAGAAAGTGTTACCAACATGGCAGCACGATCTTCAATAGATTCGCCCATTCCAACAATACCACCCGAACAAACAGTTAGTCCAGCTTTACGAGCATTTCCAATTGTTTCAATTCTATCTTGGTATCCTCTCGTAGAAATTACTTTTTTATAGTGCTCCTCAGAAGTGTCTAAATTGTGGTTGTAAGCATAGAGTCCAGCTTCAGAAAGTCTTCTGGCTTGATCTGGTGTAATCATTCCTAAAGTACAGCATACTTCCATATTTAAGTCTCTAACTGTACGAACCATTTCTAGAACCTGATCGAAGTCTTCGCCTTCTTTTACATTTCGCCATGCGGCACCCATACATACTCTTGACGAGCCAGAACTCCTAGCTCTTAAGGCTTGAGCTTTTACTGTTTGCACAGACATTAAATCATTTTTTGCTATGTCTGTATGGTAACGAGCTGCTTGCGGGCAGTAGCCACAATCTTCTGGGCAACCACCAGTTTTTATAGAAAGTAAAGTACTCACTTGAACCTCGAGTGGATCGTGGTGTAGTCTATGGACTGTTGCTGCTTCAAAGACTAGCTCTATTAATGGTTTATTATAAAGTTCAAGAACTTCTTTTCTAGTCCAATTTTTCCTATTCTCCATTCTCTTTATTCTTGATTTTCAGCCCAAATATAAGCCTTCTTTTTTTAAGCTGTTTTTATTTTGATAAAATGATACTTACTGCATTTCCTCCAAATCCAGTTGCATTTATCATGATGTTTTTTACTTCTTTAGGATTTCCCATTTTGAGACTTTCGTATGGGAAATTAATGAGTTTATTGTGTTGTAGCATAAGTACAGCGAGCTCCATACTCAATGCGCCAGATGCACCAAAAGTATGACCTGTTGTGTATTTGGTGGAAATTAAATGAGGGATCTTTTCTCCAAACAGATTCTTAATTGCCTTATATTCGCTTTTGTCTCCTTTTAAAGTTCCCGGGGCGTGCATTATTATGCTATCTACTTCAGTTAAATTAGCATTTATTAATGCTTTTTTCATAGAATCTTCTAAGCATTCGGCTTCAGCAGAAAGCGATACGTTGTGTTCTATTAATTCTGTAGCAAATCCAAAACCTTTAATGGTTGCTAGTTTTTCTTGCCCCTTTTCTCTTTCCAGACAAAATACAGCGGCTGCTTCTCCTAAGACTAAAGAGTTGCTTTTTTTGTTTTTCTCTAAAGGCAAAGAAGGGAAGATTCCTTTTTCTTCGGAATAAATTCGCAAAGCTCTCATTTGAGCAATGGTAAAATCACTTAATGGTGCTTCAGCTCCACCCGTAATAAATTTTTCAGCCATGCCCGCTTGTAACCAAGCGATACCATTTAAAACGGAATGCAGTGCAGTACTACAGGTTATAGAATGAGAAAAGCTGGCTCCTTTAGTCCCCAAGTCGTAGGCTACCCAAGAGGATATATTCCCTAAAGTTGTTGTTGGCGATACTACAGGACTTAATCGTTTATTGCTGTTTTCTAAAAAGTTTTTATGGTATTTTTCGAATAACTGTGTAGCTCCTCTAGACGAACCTAAGTTTACACTCATATTGTCTTCGGCTTTCCAATTGGCTTGTTTTACTGCCTGTCGAGCTGCAAAAATAGAAAGTAAAACAGTTTTGTCTAATCTTCTGAAATGTAAATTTTCTTTCCGGATTTCCTTAATAAGTTTATCATCCTCAATATGAAGTTTTCCTACTTCAGTATCACAGTTATTAAAACAGCAAGAAGTAATACGCGTTGTTTGTGCACTATAGTTTTTCCAAACTTCAGCAGCATTACTACCCATGGAAGATATACTCCCCATTCCACTTATAATTACCTGTTCTTGCATAACGCAAAGGTAATATAAAAGAACGCCTTAAAATACGAGCTAATCAGTTTTTCTTAACCCAGTTTAGGTGTTTTTTATTCGTATTTTTTAAAGTGAATTCTATAGAATAAATCCCCTCTGGAAGATTAGAGAAATTCCAAGAATTGGTTGTAAGTTGATTGTTTTTATAGACACAAACCCCTAATGTATTGTACACATATACAGACTTTAATAAATTGGCTTCGCCCTTGTAATTTAGTATTCCTGTTGATGGGTTTGGGAAAATGGAAATACCAGTTTCAAGGTATTGTAGAGCAAGATTATTAATTTGAAGTGTTGTTGTAGATTCTATACATCCATCAGAAACCATTAAATCAATTTCGTACATCTCTGTAAAATCAGCAATATTTAAAATTAAGGTCTCAGCATCAGAAATAATATTTTGTGAAATCCCTATCCAATTTAGCGAAGTATAATTTTGACTCTCGTTGTAAAAATAGAGGCTATCTCCTATAATTTCGTAGTTGGCTATTGCTTCTGGAATCTGAGAAAAATTTATTTCGTTTTCTAATGTAGAATTATAAGCTGTTTCTTGAATTATAACAGCATCTGTAAAAGAAATAGTATTGGGAATAAATGCATTTATGAGCGAATCGTTAAACATAACTGAATAAAAAACGCAGGCTGCTAAATACGAACCATGAATACTAGGATGTGAGCCGTCGGAGGAATATAAATCTATATTTGGATGGTTTTCTCGAATGCTCTTCCAGGCTATCCCTACTGGGGCTAAAAGAGTGTTATTGTCTTCTGCCATTTCGGTGTACGATTCCGTTAAACGATCTTGCATTCCTTCGTAGGTACATAAAGGAGGATAAAATTCACAGTTTTGAGCGTCCCCATTTTCTCTTCCCCAGGTCATAAAAAACACAGGTTGAGAACAGGTATCTGCTTGTCTTATATCATCACATAAACTAGCTGCATAAGGGTAAACTTCATTGGCTACCTGACTAGGTGGGAATGATGGATTTTGGCTTTGATCTTGAAGAATAACATAATCCCACTCCACTGAATTTAAGAGTGTTTGCACATTAGAATTTGAGGCGTGTTGTGCAAGAGTTGAACCTCCAGGAGTATGACTTTGGTGGTTAAATGTATTTCCCTTAGATATTGCAATGTCATTTATTATTCCTGGCAAGTCGTTTACATAGGTATAACTATTACCTATAAATAATGCACTTTTTTCTGTTTGAGCTATACTTATAGTACTGATAAGTAGACTAAGTACTAGGCTGTAAATTAATTTCATGGTATGGATTTATATTCTTCTTACTATAGACGAGCCAAGGTAAGCTAATTTTAAATGTGTGTGAGTGGAATATAATAGCTTACTATTGAGAGCTCTTTATCTTTGAAATTTATTAATATCTTCGCATGTATGAAAAAGGTATTATTTTTAAGTCTATTATTTTTACAGCAATTTTTGTTTGCTCAAGCTCCCGATTTTGCAGTTACGACTAATCAAGGAGAGTCTTTTGTTTTGAGCGAAACCTTAAATAATGGTCAGTTTGTTCTTATAGATTTTTTAGCTACTTGGTGTGGTCCTTGTGCAGAAGGCGTTCCAGAATTTTCAGAAATCTACCACGATTTTGGTTGTAATCAAAGTGATTTAGTGGTGCTTTCTATAAGTTTAGATGGTTCGGATTATGATACACAAGTTTTTCATAATTTGTACCAAGGTGATCATCCCATTGTTAGTGGCTTAGAGGGTGGAGGCTCTCATGTTCATGATGCATACGAGGTAACAAGTTTACCTTTTTATGTATTAATAGATACTAGCGGAGTTATTTTATATGAAGGCACAAGTGCCGCCACGTATAGCACTTTAAATACACTTCTTTTAGAAAATGGAATTCAACAAAATGGATGCCCAATGCTAGACTTTACCCAAAATTTAGATTTTCATAACGGTTGGAATTTACTATCAAAACGTGTTCTAACCGAAAATGAATCTATGGAAGAATTATTTGCAGATGTTTCTACCGATTTGATTATTTTAAAAGACGCTGCAGGTGATGTGTTTTGGCCAAGTTTTAATCTGAATACCATTGGCGATTACGATAATACTAAAGGTTATTTAGCTAAATTTTCTAATGATGTAAGCGTAAATTGGACTGGCATATTAATGTCCGCTGAATTTATAGTACCCTTAGGTTTAGGTTGGAATATAATACCCTACTATGCAACGGAATCGATCAATTCCACACAGTATTTTAATTCTATTATCAACAATGTAACCATTGTAAAAGATGAAGTTGGAAATGTGTATTTACCTGCATTCAACTTTAATAATATAGGAGCTTTACAGCATGGAAAGGCTTATTATATTAAGGTTTCTGAAGCAATAAATTTTCAATATTAAACCAATTGTGAAGCTATAGATATTATTCCTACTGCAAAACAGTAGTAAGCAAAATATTTCAGTTGACTCTTTTTCACCAATCTAATCATCCACTTACAAGCTACTAAACCTGTAAAGAATGCTGCAATAAATCCAAATATTAATGGGAGAATATTGCTTGAATCTGAAACTAAATCGCCACTTAACATATCTTTAGCCATTTTACCAAGAATTAAGGGAACTACCATAAGGAAAGAAAAACGAGCTGCTTTTTCTCTATCTACTCCTAATAATACAGAAGTAGAAATGGTAGCACCAGATCTAGAAATTCCCGGAAGTATAGCTATAGCTTGAGAAACTCCAATTAAAATAGAATTAAATATACTTACTTTTTTGTCTGTTTTTTTCGCTTTATCAGCTAAAAACAAAAGCATTCCTGTAAGCAAAAGCATACAACCGACTAATAGTATTTGTCCGCCAAACAACGATTCTATCTCATCTTCAAAAAACAATCCTACCACAGCAGCAGGAATCATCGATAAAATAATTTTAACCGAAAATTTAGCTTCCTCATTCCATTTAAACTGGAATAAACCAGCAAAAATTAGGACGATATCTTTTCGGAATATAACTATGGTACTTAAAGCTGTTGCTGCGTGAAGCACTACCGTCATTAATAAATTTTGTTCTTGTTCCGAAACACTTAGTAGTTCTTTTGCTATTTCTAGGTGACCACTACTGCTAACAGGTAAAAATTCGGTTAAGCCCTGAACAATTCCTAAAATTATTGCTTCAATAATTGCCATGTTAATTAGCTTTGGGCTTGTGCATAATGGCAAATATCTCGATTACAAATCCAACAAGAATAAATATTGGTGCAAGGGTAATTCGTGTAAAGCTGAAAATTTCTGGATTAAAACTTGTGTCGTCGGCAGCACCACCACCCCACATTAAAATAAATCCTGTTACAATAAATGCAATTCCAAGTAGCATTAATTGGTAATTCTTCTTTGTAAATAAAAATCCGTTATTTTCCATCTTAATAGTGTAATTCGTCAGTAGTTAGTTTTAAGTATTTACGCACTGCAAAATAAGTGCAGAACCATGGAATAAACAAGCCCATTATAAAGATACTTGAATATAATGTTATTTGTGCAGTTGTATTGTGTAAACGTTCTATTTCGGGTAATAAATTTACGCTGTACCGCACCAATAATTCTATAAATAATATGGAAATAAGAGATGCTATGAGTCCATTTTTTAGGCTTTTAAAAATAAATGGCTTACGAATAAACGATTTTGTAGCACCAACTAATTGCATCGTTTTAATTAAAAAACGTTTCGAATAAATTGTTAATCGTATAGACGAGTTGATCAGGGCTATAGCGATTAAACTAAATACCAGACTTAATAACAAAAGCGTATAACTTACTTTTTTAAGATTGTCTTTTAAAAGTTTTAAAAGCGATTTATCGTAAACAACCTTTTGCACAACATTTACAGCAAGTAATTCTGCCTCTATACTTTCGGCTTCGTTTGTTTGGGTATAATAAGCCTGAAAGTGAACGTCTATTGCATCAGTAAGTGGATTAAATCCTAAGAATTCAATAAAGTCTTCTCCTAAGTCATTTTCCAGTTTACTTGCAGCTTCCTCTTTAGATATAAATTCGGTTGATTTAATATGCTCACTCAACTCAAGCTGTCGCTGAAATTGTTTTATAGCAACTTGCTTTGCTTCTGGTTTAAGTAAAACTGTAAAAGTAATATTCTCCTGTACTTTATTGGCAATAGACTTAGAATGGTATAATACAGTACTAAGCAGTCCTATTAAAAACAAGACCAAGGTCATGCTTATAATAACGGATAAATAAGAAGACCGTAATCTTCTTTTATTGAACTTGTCTTGTTTTTGAATCATTGTGGGCTAATTTACAATTTCAGTCTTAAAAATCAGATATATATTACAAAAAAAAAGGCTCCATAAATGGAGCCTTTTTAGAATATATTTCGGGTATTATTAAAACTTGAAAGTAAGTTTCGAGTAGTAAAAAGCACCACTGAATCCCATTTGTACTGAATCCCAAATTCCACCAGTTTCGGTAGCTACAGGATGTTGCATTGTAGGGTATTTATTAAGAATATTTGTACCCCCTATATTTACTGTTAATTTGTTGCTTACGTCGTAGCTTAGATTTAGGTCTGCTGTTATTCTACTATCGTAGTTGTCTGTAACAAGGTCTTTGTAGGCATCATATCCTTCATCACCTTCTACTAAAACATCTTCAAAGTAGAAGTCCCAGTTTAGTAGCTCTACTTTATCGAAACGTACAAATCTTAACATTGCTTTAAACTTTTCGTATTTGTAGTCTACAGTTAAATTAATTTTACTGTTAGGAGCAGAAGCTAAAAGGAAAGATTTTTCTCTGTCTCCAAAGTAGATATCTTCTTTTCCAGCTAATTTTTCAGAAGTATTTACATCGCCTAATTCCATAGAATTAAAATTAGCGGCCAAAGATGCAACAATACGGTGCTTTCCGAACATATCTGCATAAGACATTACAATATCTACCCCTTTGGTTCTTGTGTCAATTGCATTCGAGAAAAATTGAGCCGCACCAATATTAAGTGCTTGTAATTCTGCACCAATTTGTTCGTCATCATCTCCAAAAGCACCTGTAAGAACTACACGATCTTTAATATCAACTGAGTAAAAATATACAGTTGCAGAGAATGTCCCTAATTTTGCTGTAAGACCAATGCTCATAATAGTCGCTTTCTCTTCTTTTAAAGCTTCAATACCTAAAGCTCTTGTAAGTGGGCTGTCGTTAGATGCAATAATTTTATCTATTGGCGTACCTCCCACAAACTCAGTAAAAGTTGTGTTGAAGTGAACTTGCGCTAAGTAAGGCGCTCTAAAGCTTATTGAGAATGAACCTCTGGCAGCAATTTTTTCACGAATTTAATAGCGAGATGCTACTTTATAGTTTAATGTTTTCCCAAAGTCATTGTAGTTTTCTGCACGAAGTGCTGTAGCGATCATTAGTCTTTCATTAATGTCTAGTTCTGCATCTACATATAAATCTACATTCGAACGATAAGCATTCAGTTCATTAGATGGTTGGAATCCCGGAAATCCTTGAGATCCAGCGGCAAGTCCAGCAATATCAACTTGAGTAACAATTCCATCTATTACTGTGTCTATTACTCCGTAGTTTTTCCACGAACCTTCTTCTCCTGCAAAAATATTATAACGTTCTATACGATGTTCAGCACCCACAGCTATGTTTAGTCCATTCATAATATTTTCAAAATATTTAGAGGAGGTAACTCTTGTGGTATTTTGGCTCAAGCCATATCCACCTGCACCAAAGCTTGTAGATGAAGAAGCTCCAAGGGAAGCATTTAAAGTTCCATCTATTAAATAGTGAAAGTTGTTTGCTCCAAAAGTATTGTTCATGTCAATATTCCATCCATTTAAAATACTCTTTACTCCTATAGAAAAAGACTTATCGCCGATTATAGATTTAATTTTTGGATCAAATCCATACGGGTAAATCTCTGGTATATTACGACTGTCATCTGCTTCACGCGTCCAAGCATAAGCCTGTGTATCTCTGTAGTTAGATCCACCAAAAGCGTAAAGGTTTGCATTTTTACTCAAAGGAATTTGTGCATTAAAGTAAGTTGCTAGGTTATCGCCAGAAGCTAAACCAATTTGACGTCTCCAAATTAAACCTTCGTAGTCTTCGTGCCCGGGATTTGAGGGTCTATTGGTGTGTTCATTCTTTAAATAATCGATTGTCATATTTAAGAATCCACCATCACCTATCTCTACACCGTAGTTTCCACTTAAGTGCATTTTTTCTCCATCAAATTTTTTATTGTAAGCTGGATCTATATAGTCATTAATGTCTGTGGGTGTAGTTGCATTGTATGCACCAGTCATAACAGAACTGTTAAATTCGTTTACGCTAGATTTTAATACAATATTAATAACTCCTGCAATGGCATCTGAACCATATTGTGCAGAAGCCCCAACTCTAAGAATTTCAATACGTTCGATAGCAGAAACAGGAATGGTATTTAAATCTGTTCCCGTATTACCACGTCCACGCGAACCGAAAATATTAACATGAGCACTTTGGTGACGACGTTTACCGTTTACCAATACAAGTGTTTGATCTGGACCTAATCCTCTAAGGGTTGCAGGATCTAGGTGATCTGCACCATCGGCTCCCGATTGCTTGTTTGAGTTAAAAGAAGGTGCAGCATATTGAAGTAATTGGTTTATATCTACTTGTCCTACACTATTAGCTATTTCAGAAATATTGATCACATCTACTGCTACAGGACTTTCTGTAACTGTACGATTTGGAGATCTAGTCCCTACAATTTCTAAACTTTGTAAAAACATTCCCTCTTGTAAAGTAATGTTTATTACGGAGCGGCCATTTACTTGTGTCTTTTGATCTGTATAACCAACAAACGTGTAACTTAATATTGTACTTGTATTGCTACAATCAATTTAAGTTTGAGCAGTAAAGATATTAAAACTGTGATTTCTTGGAAGAAATCTTTACAAATGAATTGAATGTATAATTACTTCTCCATAATAAATTGAAGAGGTGCTTTTAAGCCTTTGAATTCTAGTAAATCCATCTTAATAGAACCCACCATAACTTTTGTTTCTATGCGCAAAGGAATTTTATTTTCATCATCGCTAACCCAAATACACATTCCGTATTCATCGTTAAATACTCTACCTGCTTCAAGTTGTGGAATCCATTTTGTACTGGGAATATTTCCAAATTTAGTTTTTATCGTGTCTTTTCCGCTGTAAATAATTTCCGAAGACAAAAAAGAATCGTCTAAATATACTTGCAAAGGAATACTTTGCCCAATAGCAATACTGTCTTGATTTAAAGTTCTTAAGTAATAAAACATCGAGAGAATGTCTTGTGTGTTGTTAGTTAGAGTTATTGTATCTCTTGTGCTTTCGGCTTGGTTTAATTCGTAGTTGAAAAACACATTTTCGTTCTTACTATAATTACCTTCATTTACATTTCTATTAAAATAGAGCGGACACAAACAACTATCTGTTGAAATACTTTCGTAATAATCTCTAACTTTAAAAAAGAAGTTAAACAAACCAGTAGATTTTCCATAAGCACTAAATTGATAGGTATTCTCTTTTTCGGTAACTTTTAATAATGCTGTCCCAGCGACTAAAGGTCCATAATGCACCTTGTATTCTAATTGTTCACCGTTTAAAAAAGGCATACTACTTTGGGCAAAAGAAGAAAAATTAGCGCAAATAAAAAGAAGAAAAATAAGTTTTTGCATTAGTCAAATCTTGTGTTAACTACATTGTTGTATAAAGACCCAAAGGTGTAGCTTAAGCCTATAAATGCGTAGTAGTTATAGTTAGAAGCCAGCTCTTTTTGTTGTAATAAAACATCTTCATAATTTACGCCAACACCAGATAATTCAATTTGACTTCTATTAAACTCAAAGGAAAACCACGTATTTAGGTTAAGCCCTTTTAGTATTCTGATGTCTAGATTGCAATTTAAATTTAAATCAAATTTATTTCCTGGCAAGAATAGATCTTTTGACTGTAAACCTATGTCTATACTACCCCACTTCTGAATACTTTCGTAGTTCACACTAAGTTCTTGGAAAAAGTAATTTTCGGTAGTTTTAAAGAAAATTGTGGTATCAATATAGTTATTATACTGATTACCGATACCATATAAAAACCTCAACTGATGCTCATTGGCTTCTGAGTATGGAAAAATATTGTACTCTATGGCTGGTAAGAAACTAATACCTGATTTTAAATTTGAATAAGTACTGTGCGTATAGTCTGTGAATGCACCTACAGAAATGTGTTTGTTTACACTTTTTACAACTAGCAGGTTAGCGTAATTAGATTCTGTAGTAATTATTGTTTTTTCTCCGTCATACAAGAATATATTTTTCTCATGATTAAGGTTTAAAGAGCTTTCTACTTTCAATTTTTCTGTTATTTTATTTCCTGATAATCGCAAACTTAAGTATTCACTTTTGTAGGTTTCTCTTCCGTTTAATCTAGCATTAGCTCTAATTTTATAAACCCAATAACTCCATGGGTCTTTTTCTAATAATAGCTCGTCAACAATAATAGGTTTGTAAACAATAGAGATATTATTAGCGACTGAACTGTGTTTTACAAAATCGAATAAGCCCTTATTTAATATATCTACATGAGCAATACGTGTTTCATCATCACTAGCATCTGGTCTCATATTTACAATTAATGTATCATTAAGATGCGTAAATTCTTGTTGCCCTATAAATCGAAACGAATAGCTATTCCCTCCTGCACCGGTTTCGTTCTGAGCAACAATAATATGGACTTTGGATTCTTTAGGTTCTCTTATAAAGTTAATATAAGGAATTTCTGTTTGAATGTAATTCTGATCACAGCCCCAAGCGCAATCTAAAAATGCAAAAAGTTTATCATTGTTTTGACCTTGTACAAAAGAGGAAAGTATTAGTAAGCTACTTAAAATAATTTTTTTCACAAGTAAAATTTTAGAAAAAACGAATTTAACTAATAATTATTTTATAGGCTTCTACAAAGGGTGGTAGTTAAAATTTAATTAGAAACCTATATAACTCCAAGTGATGGAATACTCTCAATTGAAAAGAGTATATTTATCGGATTACTAAAACACTAAAAATAGTTAAGTGCAGGAAGAGAAAATCATTTTAGGTATAGATCCCGGAACAAGTATTATGGGTTTTGGACTGATAAAAAAAACAGGATCAAAATTTGAGATGATTATGATGGATGTTTTAATAATGACCAAAATAAATGACCCCTATCTGAAACTCCAAAAAATATTTCAGAAAACACTTGCCATAATCGACCATTACCACCCCGATGAAGTTGCTTTAGAAGCTCCTTTTTTCGGTAAAAATGTTCAGTCTATGCTCAAACTAGGAAGAGCACAAGGCGTAGCAATGGCTGCTGCTTTACAAAGAGATATCCCTGTAACAGAATACGCACCTTTAAAAATTAAGAAATCTATTACTGGCAGAGGTTCCGCTTCTAAAGAGCAAGTTGCTGCTATGTTAATGCAAATGTTAAACATTAAGGAAATGCCTAAATATTTAGACGCTACAGATGGTTTAGCTACTGCGATGTGCCATGGTTTACAAAATGGTGCTATTACATCCGGAAAAGGAAAATCATCTTGGGCTAGTTTTGTTAAGAACAACCAAGACAGAGTTGGCTGAGTACGCAATTGTATTGCGTATTAACAATAGGCTTTTTTGAAAAATAAAGTTCCGATTTTATACCCAATAGATTTGTGTTTTATTGGGCACTTGTTTCTCTTTGAAATACAATTAGGAAGCTTATAAAAGAATAATCATACTATAATCGCTATTCTAGATGTTCTACAATTTTCAAGAAAGAGTCATATTTGTAATCAATTTTTAAAAGAAGTAGTTTATCTGATTTAAATTAAGAATCAAATATTATGCTTTTAAAAATAAATAGCATACAATTGAGTATACTAAAGAAAAAGCAGGGTCAAATTCTCAATAAATTTTATAAACGACAATCCTAACTGCTTAATAAAAAGGTATGCGTAAATAAATATATAATTTACAATTGTAGAATTACTGATTATTTTTTTTTGTAATAATAACCAGATGTTTAAGTGTTATAGATTTAGTAATCTAATGTGTTTTAAATAGCTTGCTAATTCTTGTTACAAATTAAAGATTTATAAAATCTCAGATGACTAAACTGTTATTTTATCCAATATTATTTCTCAAATATAATATTAACAATAGTTGACAAAGAAAACTAAAGTAATAATATCTGATAGGCTTAGATAAAACTGACTTTTATTCCTCAATTAAAAAATATTTTATAGTATTTTGTTGAGATAATCTTTATTGTAGGATAGAAAAAATAAGAATTAATAAAATACTTTAAGTGTATTAAATACCATTAAACTAAACTAAACTGCAGTTCACCGACAAACTAAGTCCATTCAACTATTTTTTTAATGTATAA
>CESE01140386.1_pt1 | contig 22435 bp, 21 predicted proteins | sample 350271 | NCBI WGS metagenome assembly CESE01 (sample SAMEA2621536, study PRJEB7988) | marine metagenome | isolation source: saline water (ENVO:00002010), including | reverse complement strand
GTAATATTATCAGATTATAAAATGCCTGAAGAAAACGGAGTTTTATTTCTTGAAAAAGTGAAGGAAAATTTTCCTTTGACAGTTAGGGTCATGCTCACTGGTCATGCTGATATGCCCACCATTGTAGATGCAATTAATAGAGGAGGAATATTTCGATTTTTACCAAAACCATGGAATGAAGAGGTTTTAAGGAACTCGATTGATAATGCTTTTGACATTTATTTTACAAAGAGTCTTCTTGAGAAAAAAAATGAAGAATTAAAAAAAGCTTACGTCGAGTTAGATAAATTGGTGTTTAGCACAGCTCATGATATTACAGGGCCTCTTTCAAATATAATAGGGTTAATTACATTGCTGAGAATGGAGGAAAGTGACCCTGAAGAGTACATAGATTTAATAGAGTTCTCAGCTAAAAAGCTAATGGCAACAACGCGTGATGTGCTAAGCTTTCATCGCAATAAAAGAACAGGTTTAGACTTACGAAATATCCGATTTAAACAATTGATTAAATCGGTTAGGGACGAGCATCAGTATTTTGAAGAATCAATTGATATAAAGTATTCAGTAGAAATAAATCAAGATGAAAAGTTTGTTTCTGATAAATCACGAATTCGGTTTATCCTAAATAATTTGCTGTCCAATGCTATTAAATATCAAGACAAACATAAAGTAGAGCAAACGATTAAAATTTCAGCACATGTAGATTCTTCTGAGTTGAAATTAATAGTAGAGGACAATGGAATTGGGATTGAAAAAGAGCAACAAGCGCAAATTTTCAACATTTACTATAGAGGAACTCAACTCAGCAACGGTACAGGAATAGGTCTATACATTGTAAAAGAGGCTGTTGACCTACTAAAAGGAACTATAGAACTCAGCTCTTCCCTAGGTCGTGGAACAAAATTTACAATTACAATTCCAAATTTGGTTGGGTTTGAAGTTAAAGAGGATAACTAATTCCGCGTTGCCTTAGTTAAATTTGCAAAGTGCCCGAAGTAACTCCATACATAAAGCAAATACTTACCACATTGCCCAAATCGCCTGGGATTTATCAGTATTTTGATAAAGAAGGGGTAATTCTGTATGTGGGAAAAGCTAAAATCCTTAAGAATAGAGTCAATAGTTACTTCACGAGCAAACATGAAGATAGCCCCAAAACGAGAATTCTCGTCAGCAAAATATCGGATATTAAATTCATTATTGCTGATTCAGAATACGACGCGCTGATACTTGAAAATACTCTAATAAAAAAATACAAACCGCGCTACAATGTGTTGTTGCGTGATGATAAAACCTACCCTTGGATTTGTATTAAAAACGAACGGTTTCCACGAGTTTTTTATACAAGAAAACTGATAAAGGATGGTTCTGAATACTATGGACCTTATACCTCTTTTAGAACGATGCGGATTGTTTTGGAGTTTGCAAATAAGCTTTACAAATTGCGTACTTGTAATTTCAATTTGTCCGAAGAAAATATTGAAGCCAAAAAGTTTCGAGTATGCCTTGAATATCATATCAAGAATTGCGAAGGACCATGCGAGGAATTGCAAACGGATGAAGATTATCAAAAAGGAATTGCTCATATCCGTAAGATTCTAAAGGGAAGTATTATTGATGTAATTCGTGACCTAAAGCTGACAATGCAAGCATCAGCAGAAGTTTTGAAATTTGAAGAGGCACAAGATGCCAAGGAGCAAATTAAATTACTCGAAGACTATCAAATGCGTTCTACTGTTGTCCATCCTAGCATAAACAACGTAGATGTGTTTTCCATTTTGAGTGATGATAAATTTGCCTATGTTAATTTTATGAAAATGGCTAATGGTGCTATTATTCAGGCACATACTGTAGAGGTAAAGAAAAAGTTAGAAGAAACGGAGGAGGATATTTTGTCTTCAGTCATCTTTGAAATTCGCAATAGGTTTAATAGTACTTCAAAAGAGGTTTTCACATCTATTCCTATGGCTTTGGAAATTCCCGAAATCAAGTTGCACAACCCAATTCGAGGGGATAAAAAGCAGTTGATCGATATGTCTTTGCGAAACGTAAAATATTTTATGCGCGATCGTCAACTGCAGCAAGAAAAAGTGGATCCAGATCGTCATAAGAATCGAATTTTAGGTACGATTCAAAAAGATTTGAGAATGAAAGTTTTACCGACCCACATTGAGTGTTTCGATAATTCGAATATTCAAGGAGCGTTTCCGGTGGCGGCCTGCGTGGTTTTTAAAGATGCTAAACCCGCTAAAAAAGATTACCGTCATTTTAACATCAAAACGGTTGTCGGTCCAGATGACTTTGCCAGCATGAAAGAAGTGGTTTACCGCCGCTACAAGCGCTTATTGGAAGAGAAGCAACCACTTCCTCAGTTAGTAATTGTAGATGGGGGCAAAGGGCAGCTTAGTTCTGCAGTGGAAAGTTTACAAAAACTGGATCTTATGGGGAAAATTGTCATAGTCGGGATTGCAAAAAGGCTGGAAGAAATCTTTTTTCCTGGAGATCCATATCCATTATATATCGATAAAAGATCAGAAAGCCTTAAGTTAATGCAGCACCTGAGGAATGAGGCTCACCGATTTGGAATTACGCACCATCGCAACCAGCGATCAAAAGGAACCATTAAGTCTGGACTAACCGAAATAGAAGGAATAGGTTCAATTACACAGGAAAAATTACTTAAAAAATTTCGTTCCTTCAAACGAATTAAGGAAGCTAGCGACGAACAATTGAAAGAGGTTTTAACTTTAAAACAATTACAAGCTCTAAGAAACTTTATTTAAGTGAAGCATGGTTTATTGTGTTTTATCTCTATAGCTCGATGGCGATCAACTTGGTTTAAGACAGAATAATTTAGATACTCAGAAAAGCACACTTTAAATCAGCTAATTTTCATAGAATTTACCATGAATTTTTTTACCGCAGCAGTTGCATTCAAAAGGACACGCTAATACATCCTCAGTTGTATTATAATCGAAAGTAATTTCGTCTCCCGGTTCAATATCCTTTGCAGCCATCATTATTTTGCCTTCAATTTTAACGCTTGGTGAACAGTGATGGTTCATGTATCTGTAGGGTTCGGACACATTTAAATGCACGGTTTTACCAATTTGTATAGTGTATCGATCCCGGACGGATAACTCCAGTCCTTTTAATTTGCAAATAGGGTCTCCGTTATTGTAATGGTCGGAGGCAAACATACCTTTCATATTGTTTGTGCCAAATTTTGCAATCATCGTCGTGTTTTTTTAAAAATAATAGTACAAAGTTGCTTTCTTTTTTTCCTGAATTGATTTTTATTCCCTTTGTTTTTGCCCTTTGAAAATACTCTTAACCGCTCTTCATAGGGTTGGTTCAAAAATGAAAGAGTAGTAATACATTTGAATCGTGACCACAAAAAAACAAGGTACTCGTTTGTACATAACGCTTTTATTTGAAAGCCTGAGGTTTGCCTTGCATGCATTGCGAGTAAATAAATTACGAACTGCGCTTTCTGTATTGGGTGTTACCGTTGGAATTTTTTCAATTATTTCAGTTTTTACTATGGTTGATTCACTTGAGGGAAATATTCGAGGAAGTATAGAATCTATGGGTGATAATGTAGTTTTTGTGGCAAAGTGGCCTTGGACTTTTGGGTCAGATTATCCTTGGTGGAAGTATTTAAATCGTCCAATTCCAACTGTTCGTGAAAAGGAATATATTCAACGGAAAAGTCAAAAAGCATCAGCTGTCTGTTTTCAGGCCACAACACCAGTGAATGCTGTCTACAAACAAAATTCGTTGGAGTTAATTTCTTTGAGTGCAATTTCTTATGAGTACAATCGAGTAAAGGAATTTGAACTGAATGCTGGACGCTATTTTTCAGCAAGTGAAGCGGCAGCAGGAAAAGCAGTATGCTTAGTCGGCTTTGATGTGGCTGGGATATTGTTTGGAAACCCATCTATTGTTGGGAGGCACATAAAGGTGGATGGCAGTAAAATGTTAGTTATCGGAGTATTTCAGCGTGAAGGAGACAGTTTTTTGGGTGAGAGTGTCGATTTGCAGATATTTACACCCGTAAATTCAGCAGCGAATTTTATGGATTTAAGGAACCAGCAAAATAACCCATCTATAATGGTTAAGGCAAAATCGAACGTTACGAATGTTGAATTGATTGATGAATTGACAGGAATTTTACGCAGCGTTCGAAGATTAAAACCAAAAGCCGACGATAGTTTTGCTTTGAATCAAATTTCCATGCTCATTAACACTTTTGCGCAACTGTTTAAGGTTATCAATTGGGCTGGAATTATCATCGGTATGTTCTCCATTTTGGTAGGTGGTTTTGGAATAGCCAACATTATGTTCGTTTCTGTAAAAGAACGTACTCGCCTTATTGGAATCCAAAAATCTTTGGGAGCAAAAAACACATTTATTCTGTTTCAATTTCTTTCTGAAGCTGTGATACTGTGCATTATTGGAGGATTGATTGGTATTGGGTTGCTTTGGATACTGGTGTTTGCTGTTCAGCAAAGCGGAAGTTTTGACATTTTCTTATCCATCCAAAATGTAATGCTTGGTTTAGGCATATCAGTTGGAATTGGACTTATCTCCGGAATTTGGCCCGCAAAATCGGCGAGTAATTTGGATCCCGTAGAGGCTATTCGCTCTAGTTAGGGCGTTAATAGCCCTAAATTCTTTTAAGAATAGTTCCAGAAAATATTCCTTTAAGAAGCCTGTTTAATTTTTCGTCGGTATAAAATAAACCGCCAATAAATCGTATTTAGTTTTTTCAATTAATTAGAAATGAGTAACAAAACCAGTGCCCTCATTATTATGTTGTGGTTTATATCTATTGGACCAATTGCATGTCAACCATTAGAATATAATCACAGAATTGGGATTAAATATTTTAATTATTTCTCAAGTAATTATGTGCCATATGCACCATATGATATTTTATCGTATCAATATGAATTAGCGCTTAAGAATGATTTATTCCGATTTACTCCAGAATTTGGATTCGGTTTGCTTGATTTAGATGTTGACAAGAAGCTTTACTATGAAATTGGGTTTTCAACACTTACAGGTAAAAAGTGGTTTTACATTGGGTTAAATGCAGACGTATATTATGATTCTCATCACAAGGAATTTGGAGGTTATACAGTTCTTGGGCCTAGGTTTTTATTAAAAAATAGATTGTTTATAGAACCGTCAATTGGTTGGAGTTTATCAAAAGGGTATTTCCAATCTGAAAAAGCATTTTATCCAGCATTTTCTTTAAAGGCGTCCTATTGTTTTAGTTTTCTTAATGGCGATAAAAAATTGATCGAGTAATCATGATGTTACTTCCCAGCAGCCTTCTTCAAAGCCAACACCAACTCATCTTGTTTTTGAGTGCCAATAAGATAAATCATGCCGTCTTTGTCAGTAAGTTCTACTGCTTTTCGGCCACTGCAATAAAAACGAATGGTTCCTCTACGATGCAAATTATAAACTGGACGATTCAAGAAGAACTTACTATATCGAACAGGTTCAATGCTCACGATAGTTCTAAGATCAAGTTTCACCTTTCTGGATGTCCATAACCCGTCTAGAGTGAGCATTCTTTCTCTGACTTCAGTTTTCAGAAAAAGAACCAGCATAAGAGCTACTGAAAGGATCAATACAAAAAGCCCCATTACAAAAAGATAATTCGCTGCACTTCCGATACCCAATTCAGGATTCTGTTCAGAATAAAAGTAGGTTAAGAAACAAAAAATGGCCAAAACCAATCGGCGATTCAACGAGTATTTGTTACTCCCTAAATGTTGTGATTCTGTATAGATAATGCCGTTCTTCAAGTTGCTTGTTTTTGCTCAACAAAATAAATCTTTTTGGTTGAATCTGTAACTGCAAATCGATCATCAATTCGTTGACCGACTACCCAAATAATATTATTGCCAGAGAGCAGCACCATTTGCTGTTCTTTATTAGGCAAAGGCATTTTGATATCAATCAAAAAGTCACTTAGTTTTTTCATACCCAGCATTCCAAATGGACGAAACCTATCTCCAGGCATCCACTTCCTCAGAGTTAATGGAAATGTGAGCTTATCGGCATCTAAATAAGCCAAATGAGGTTTCTTTTTTATTTGTATTGGAACATTCAGGAGGGCAAATTTTAATCGAGTAGGTTGAGTTATTGATTCATCAGAGAATAAAATTTCTCGTGTATTCTGAATAGCTCTTTTTCTTGTTTTTAAGGCTTCAACAATAAGATAGTCTCTATCTACTGTAATGACATGAGTTGAACTAAAGTATTGCTTTCCTGATTGCTTTAAATCACTATCGCACAAATCATTAATAGTAGTCGCGTTAAAGCCAAAGGGCTTCAAACCTTCATATAGATAATAAGATTTCGGGTTTAAGTTGGCAAGAAACCCTCTATTGATGAGCCATTTATTATCCTGTTGAACTAATAAATGTTTCGATATTTTTAGGGTCTCTTTTTGAACCAACTCATTAGCTATTTGCAAATGAGCAATGCTGGACTTTAAGGCCGAATCAAAATGAGGATACTGTTCTTTAAGCTGAGGAATAATTTCATTTCGCCAACGATTACGTTCGTATTTATTGGAGGCATTGCTCTTGTCCTCTCGAAATTTTAAGTCGTTAGAATTTATGTATGCATCAATTTCAGTCCTAGACGTTTCTATAAAAGGTCGAACGATATTCTCTCTAACAGGAAGAATGCCACGTAATCCAGCTAGGCCAGCACCGCGCATTAAATTCATTAAAAGTGTTTCGGCAGAATCGTTTAGTTGAGTACCAACGGCAATAAAATCTAGGTTTTCGTTTTTTACAAGTTCATTAAACCAATTATAACGAAGATCTCTTGCTGTTTCTTGAAGGTTTCCTCCCCTTGTATCTAATATTTCTTGAGTTTCGAAGTGCTCCACGAAGCAGATTACTTCACATTTTTTTGCTAATGCTTTTACAAATTGCTCATCATTATTAGAATCTTCACCACGTAATTGGTAGTTACAATGCGCAATAGAGAATTGAACGCCTAATTCAGAAAAGACAGCAGCCAAAGCAACTGAATCACGGCCACCGCTTACTGCTAGAAGAAATTGTTTTTCTTTCCAATTGGGGACTTGTTTAGTAAGCCATTTTTCTACCTGCTTTTTCACTCCGTAAAATTAGCCAATGCGTACCTTTGAGCCATGTTTCAAGTAGGAAAAGCACTCATTGCAGAAGACGTATTAAAAGAAGAATTTGTATGTAACCTATCGGCTTGTCGCGGCGCTTGCTGCGTTGAAGGCGATGGCGGAGCGCCATTAGAGAAGGAAGAACTAGAGATAATCGAGAAAAACCTTGATGCCATTAAACCTTTCTTACGAAAAGAAGGGTTGGAGGTAATTGACAAAGAAGGCTTTTGGTATACCGATACTGATGGGGAAAAACTAACCAGTTTAGTTAATGATAAGGAATGCGCTTTTGTCACTTATGATGAACGCGGAATCACTAAATGTGGAATTGAAGAAGCGCATTTGGATGGTAAAACTGATTTCAAAAAGCCGATTTCGTGCCACTTGTATCCAATTCGGCTGAAGGAATATGAAAATTTTGTTGCTGTAAATTATCATCAATGGGAAATATGTGAAGCGGCATGTTTTAATGGTAAGGAATTGAATGTTGAGGTTTACAAATTTTTGAAAGAACCTCTTATTCGAAAATTTGGAGAAGAATGGTATAATGAACTGGCTGAGGTAGCCAAGCAGTGGAAAACGGCTTAATGGTTCATCATTGTGTTTGATTTAAGCCAATCCCCTCCTAACGAGGAAGGTGGTGGATTAGTTACTGAATTAGGTTTATGAAATCAAAATAAACACGCCTTTATCCAATTTCTTCTAGCTAGATTCCAAACCACTAAACTTTCCCTTAAGACAACCCTAGTTACTAAATCGCGAATTCATTCAAAAAGTTTATTGATTCACCTGTTTTACGCATCCTACTGTAGGTCAATCGGTTAGCTTTGTGGTAATGTTTAGGATTCTTAAAGGTGACTTTTGGGTAACATTGTACGCGTCTTGATGCAATTGGGTTTGGGTGAGTTATTGACAAGTAATTAACAACGCTAGGCATTCAAAATAATTAAATCACAAGATTACACAAGTAAAATCGGGAAAAAAGATACTAAAAGCAAGCAGTCGAAAGTAAATCGTGCTACAGTGCGGCATTCGACTTTTTTACCCTCTTCTATCAACATGCAGTTGTTAATTGCGAATGTTGAAAACTACCGTGAATTGTGAATTGTTTAAGCTTTTTGTGCTTTGTTTTATAATCCAAATTTGGAGGGTCAGGATGTGAATAGTGTTTCATTCTCATGAATCCTCACAAATAACAAAATACACGAGTAAAGGTTTTTTAGCATTATTCGGTTTAGGCCGAGGCTAAAATTTAGGCATTAAAAATAAGGAGTAAAATAATGGAAGAGAAAAAGATTACAGAGGTAGACCCAACCATTGCGGGAGCTTTACCAAGCGAAGTAAGAGAAGTAAAAACAGTACAAGAATTGGATAAAGAAGAGCCAATCCTAAAAGAAAACGGAGGCAGATTTGTTTTGTTTCCTATTCAGCACAACGATATTTGGGAAATGTACAAGAAGTCAGAAGCCAGTTTTTGGACAGCTGAAGAAATTGACTTAGCACAGGACATGGCCGATTGGGAAAACAAACTCAATGATAACGAACGTTTTTTCATCAAGAATGTTTTGGCATTCTTCGCAGCATCCGATGGAATCGTAAATGAAAACTTAGCGGAGAACTTTGTTTCTGAAGTACAATATACCGAAGCAAAATTCTTTTATGGATTCCAAATCGCAATGGAAAACGTGCATTCGGAGACCTATTCGTTGTTGATCGATACTTTAATCAAAGACACTAACGAAAAAGACAAACTTTTTAACGCTATTGAAACAATGGATTGCGTTAAGAAAAAAGCAGATTGGGCTTTAGATTGGATTGATAATGGAAGTTATGCAGAGCGTCTTGTTGCTTTTGCTGCTGTTGAAGGTATTTTCTTTTCAGGATCTTTCTGCTCTATTTTCTGGTTAAAGAAAAGAGGCCTTATGCCAGGACTTTCGTTTTCTAACGAATTAATCTCAAGAGACGAAGGTTTGCACTGTGACTTTGCTTGTTTACTTTACAACAATCACTTAGTAAATAAACTTCCCAAGTCTAGAGTTGCCAAAATCATTTCTGACGCAGTAGACATAGAAAAAGAATTTGTGACTGATTCATTACCAGTTTCATTGATTGGAATGAACGCTAAGCTTATGCAGCAGTACATTGAGTTTGTTGCAGATCGATTGTTAACTGAGTTAGGTAACGATAAGATTTATAATGCTTCAAATCCATTTGATTTTATGGAAATGATTTCACTTCAGGGTAAAACAAATTTCTTTGAAAAAAGGGTTGCTGAATACCAAAAAGCTGGAGTAGCGAACAACGATAAAGATGCACACGCCTTTAAAATGGATGCAGATTTCTAATAAATTTTTTAGCCCTATACACACATGGAAGTATTAAAAAGAGACGGTAGGAAAGAAATTGTAATGTTCGATAAGATTACGGCAAGAATTAAAAAGCTTTGCTACGGTCTTTCAGAGCACGTAGATCCTGTTAAAATTTCGATGAAAGTTATCGAAGGTTTATACGACGGAGTTACTACTTCAGAGTTGGACAACCTTGCAGCAGAGCAATCGGCTTCAATGACTGTTTCTCATCCTGATTATGCTTTGTTAGCTTCACGTATCGTCGTGTCTAACCTGCACAAACAAACCAAAAAGTCATTCTCGGAAACAATGACCGACTTACACGATTATATCGATCCTAAAACTGGGGAAAAAGCTCCGTTATTAGCGGATGATGTTTACCAAATCGTAATGGATAACGCCGAAAGAATTGATTCTCACATTATTTATGATAGAGATTTTGGTTACGACTTTTTTGGAGTAAAAACATTAGAGCGTTCTTACCTATTGAAGTTAAAAGGTGAAGTTGCTGAGCGGCCACAACAAATGTTGATGCGTGTTTCTTTAGGGATTCACAAAAAGGATATTGATAGCGCTTTAAAAACCTATGACTTGATGAGTGAGCGTTGGTTTACTCACGCAACTCCTACGTTATTTAATTCTGGTACTCCAAAACCACAAATGTCTTCTTGTTTCTTATTAACAACAAAAGATGACAGTATTTCTGGAATTTATGACACACTTAAAAACTGTGCTCAAATTTCACAATCTGCCGGTGGAATCGGACTTGCTATTCACGATATTAGAGCTACTGGGTCCTATATTAAAGGAACCAATGGTGAATCTAATGGTATTGTGCCAATGCTTAGAGTATTCAACGATACAGCGCGTTATGTAGATCAGGGTGGTGGAAAACGAAAAGGTTCGTTTGCTATTTACATGGAACCTTGGCATGCAGATATTTTCGATTTCTTGGATTTGAAAAAGAATCACGGAAAAGAAGAGCAACGAGCAAGAGATTTATTTTATGCTATGTGGACGCCAGATTTGTTCATGAAGCGTGTTAAAGCAAACGGAGATTGGACATTAATGTGTCCTCACGAATGTCCTGGACTTTCCGATGTACATAGCGAAGAGTTTGAAAAGCTGTATACGAGATACGAGAAAGAAGGAAAAGGAAGAAAAACTATCAAAGCACAAGATCTTTGGTTTAAGATTCTAGAATCTCAAATCGAAACAGGAACACCTTACATGTTGTATAAGGATGCAGCAAACAGTAAGTCGAACCAAAAGAACTTGGGAACTATAAAGTCTTCGAACTTATGCACTGAAATTATTGAGTATACTGCTCCAGATGAAGTTGCAGTTTGTAACTTAGCTTCAATGGCATTGCCTAAGTATGTGAAAAATGGCGAATTTGATCATGAGAAGTTATTTGAAGTTACTTATCAAGCGACAATAAACTTGAATCGCATTATCGATGAAAACTTCTATCCAATAGAAGAAGCAAGAAAAAGTAACATGCGTCACCGTCCAATTGGAATTGGTGTGCAAGGATTAGCTGATACGTTTATCTTGATGCGCTTACCGTTCACTTCTCCGAGAGCAAAACAATTGAATAAGGAAATCTTTGAAACTATTTACTATGCGGCTATGACGGCTTCTAAGGACTTGGCTGTTAAAGAAGGGCCATATGAGACCATCAAAGGTTCTCCAGTGTCTAAAGGAATTTTTCAATTCGATATGTGGAACGTAACTCCTTCAGATCGTTGGGAATGGGATGTATTGAAAGAAGAAGTGAAGAAACATGGAGTAAGAAACTCTTTGTTATTGGCTCCAATGCCTACTGCTTCTACAGCTCAGATTTTAGGAAACAATGAAGCGTTTGAGCCATACACCTCTAACATGTTTACAAGAAGAACACTTTCTGGTGAATTTGTGGTAGTGAACAAGCATTTGTTGCGTGATCTTAACGATCTTGGAATTTGGAACGATAACTTGAAGAACAAGCTAATTGCAGCTAACGGTTCGGTTCAAAACATTGATGAAATTCCAGAAAACTTAAAAGAACTGTATCGTACAGCCTGGGAAATTTCTCAGAAAGAAATTATCGAAATGTCAGCTGATAGGGGCGCCTATATCGATCAGTCTCAATCGTTGAACATATTTATGGAGAACGCTAACTTTGCTAAGTTGACCTCTATGCACTTCTACGGATGGGAAAAAGGATTGAAAACAGGCATGTATTACTTGAGAACGAAAGCCGCAAGAGATGCTATTCAGTTTACGGTAGATAAATCTACTCTAGCTCAGCCAAAACCTGAAGTAAAGACTGTTCCAGACAACGCACCTCCAAAAGATAATGTTGAGGAATATGCGGCTTGGCTAAGAGCACAACGCGAAAAAGTTGAAGAAGGCGACGATTGTGAAATGTGTTCAGGTTAATACCAGAAGGTATTTGGCGTAGTCAAATTCTTAACGTCATTCCCGCGCAGGCGGGAATCTAAAATCAGTTTATTGAAACCCCTGCTAATGAAAATTAGGAGGGGTTTTTGTTTTCAATTCTATTCGTTAATCACATTAAATTATGTTTGCCTTCTAACAACAATGCACTGCATGAAATTCAAAAAAATCACGTGCTTATCTCTTCTAACGATTGTTGCGCTTCTGGCTTGTAAAAAAGAAGAAATTGAAGCACCTGCTTTGCCAGAAAATAGCACCGCAGTAGGTTTTGAAAAGTATTTGACCATTCAAAAAAGGGCTCAAAATGTATCGGCCTTAGCTACACTTATTTTTAAAGAAGATCAGGTATTGTTTGAGAATTATCAGGATGAGTCGGACATTGAAAAAGATATTACCCTAACTAAAGACCACGTTTTTTTATTGGCTTCGATTTCTAAAACTATTACTGCTTTATTCCAATTGTATGATCAGGGTAAATTTAAGTTGGACTATAATATCAATGATTACTTGAATTTTAAAGCTGTGGTTCCCGACTACAGTAAGGCTATAACTTTTAAAATGTTACTTACTCAGACTTCTGGAATTACTGATGGAAAAGTGCTTAACAATGAAGATTATTATGGAAAAGATAGCCCCGTTCCATTGGATCAATTTTTAGAAAATTACCTAACTGTTGACGGTGATTATTACAACGAAAAACAAAATTTCCATGATTTTGAACCTGGAAGTGACCATGAATATTCTAATGTTGGAAATGCACTTATCGCTGCATTAGTAGAAGATATAACAGGAATTGATTTTAATGAATACTGCAAGAAAAACATTTTTCAACCTTTAAAAATGCACGATACATTTTGGCGACTAGATGAGGTTACTAAAATTATTGTTCAACCTTACAATTATGCTAAACGAGATTATGAACTCATCAGTCATTATACCTTCACAGATTGCCCAAATGGTAGTTTACGGTCTAGCGTAAATGACATGTTCAACTTTTTAAGTGCATTGGTTCAGGAAGGGACCTATGACGGTCACGAGTTATTGAAAACAGAAACAGTAGCCGTGATGATTAATCCTCAAGCTACAAGTTTGGATGCGACAATGGGTTTTACACTTGTTTCAAATAGATAAAACCAATAATATTTGGGGACATGAATGCTGAGAACAGTGTTTAGCAACAATTATGGATTATAATCTAACGATCAAAGTTGGAGCTCTAAATTCCTGTAATCAAGGAGAAGTAAGTTTGGATGCTGTATTAATTGAGGCATATAAAATTGGGCTAACACTATAAGAAAAATGGAACTTATTTCTGAAGAATACAAAACACCTTTTGGTGATTTAATTTTAGGTGCATTCAACAGTGAACTTGTGCTTTGCGACTGGAAGCAAAGGAAAACGCGTGCAGCTATTGATAGACGAGTAAAAGAAGGAGTTTATGCAATGTCGAGAGATACACGTTTCTCTGAAGCGTCACTTAAAACGAATCAGGAAGATAATGTAGCCATAATCAATAAAACTAAAATACAACTCGACGAATATTTTAACGGTACACGTACAAAATTTGATATTCCAGTACGCGCAATTGCAACTAATTTTCAGCAAAAAGCTTGGATGGCTTTGTGTGATATTCCTTACGGAGAAACAAGAAGTTATCTAGAGCTATCCCTAGAATTGGGCAATATAAAAGCAATACGAGCAGTGGCCTCTGCAAATGGAGCTAACGCACTTTCCATTCTGATTCCTTGTCATAGAATTACTGGTAGCAATGGCGAGTTGATGGGTTATGCTGGTGGTTTAAATGCGAAGAAAAAATTGTTGGAACTTGAAAATCCAAACATGATAAGCCAGCAGTTGGACTTGTTCTAATCCAACAAATAAGCAAACAACTCCATACACCCAGCAAGGGTAATATGCACCAAAACGCCACCCCAAATATTCTTAGAATAGTAGGCTAAGACACCCAGAAAATAGCCGCCAAACACAGAGCTAATGGTTTCTCCAACTGGTTTTCCGAAATGCAGTACAGCATAAGCGGCCACCATAGGTAGAATTGCGTCTTTGCCCAAGTATTTAGAAACTCCAACTACTAGAAAACCCCTGAAAAGCAATTCTGTATTTAGGAAATCTGTAAGATAGAAAAACTCATAAATGAGCACAGATATCCATTCTGGTAGTTGGTGAAAAGCAGCAAATGCATATCCACCACAACGCTGATAAACGGGGTAAAAGCTATTGATTTCTGAGCTTAATGCGGCCAAAGCAGTCAAAGGAATTATTAGGGCAACCAAAATGCTATAGAATTTCAAATTGATACACTCAAAATGCAACCCATACAAACCAATACTCCGTTTTTTATCCAGCAAAAATTTGCACAATGTTAGTATTCCAAAAATCGTTATCCAGCCGTAGGCATTAAAAAATATTTTGTACCAAAAGAGAAATTGTTGAGGGTCTAAAGACCCCAGCACAGGCTTTACGAAATACGGGAAAACCGATCGATCGATAGAAAGTATAAGCAGACCTAAAGCAGCATAAGCAAAAGTCTTAAGATTGATTATCAGCGCATCTTTCCGGAAGGATTTTAGGAGAAATAATACTCCAAAATAAGCTATTGCGTTTAGGCAAAAAAATGCGGGAATACGTAAAGCTGCCGGTTTCAATTTGTCAATGAAATTATCTTCGATATCGAGTTGATAATTGGTCACTATAAGCGCACCTAGAAAGACTCCTATGATTACGAATCCCTTAACTGGAATATATTCCTTGTGGAATTGTTTGAAGTATTCAACAGTTGTTTTCATGGAAATTCAAACGTATCCAATTTATTTAGTAACTCAAAATCGATCTAACAAATAAGCGTGCATCTTCATTTTCTATTTGCTCTGTTCGTTCTGGATTTATAAGAACATGCAAAAAATGGGTTAGGTGAGGAGTTGAAAGCCAACGAGAAAAAAGGATTAATCAAACTGTAGCTCAATACAAAGTCAGTTTTGGCGGATTAAATAAAAGTCACTACTCAATATTTTCGCAACTATTTTGAGGATGGTCAAGGAGATGAACAGAGTCAGAAAGGACTGAATTGTAATCATGACCAATAGGTTTAGTGTTTATAGTTGAAAAATATTGAGACATTAAAAGCGAAACAAGAGGAATCAACAGTAAAAACGCTATTTATAGAAATTCATCTCGTCGATATAATTGAAAACAGGCTCAGTAAGTAGGTATCTAACGTCTTTACCTTCTTTGATTGCACGACGAATAAAGCTTGCCGAAACCTTCATTATTGGAGCATCGGTCAGCCTTACGTTGGGATGATTTTCAATCTCTGGTTTTGTTTGAGACTTGTGAGAGTCATGTATTTCTTGCTCGGTTAAAATGCGAGGATAGACAAATAGCTCGTGCTGGTCAATAATCGCTTGATAGTTCTGCCACTTATGGAAGGTTCTTAAGTTGTCCTCGCCCATAATGAGTGCAAAATCATGTTCAGGATACTTGTCTTTTAGATAAGCAAGGGTGATTCCCGTATAGGAAGGCTTTTCCAATTTAAACTCAATGTCAGATGATCGCAGGGAAGGATTGTCAGAAATGGCTTGATTTACCAGTGCTAAGCGATGGTAGTCTGCCAGTAGACTCTCTTTCTTTTTTAGTGGATTTTGAGGTGAAACTACTAACCAAACTTGGTCTAAGTCTGTGTAGCTAACCATGTGATTTGCTATAATCAAATGCCCTACATGAATCGGATTAAAGGTTCCGAAGTAAAGTCCTATTTTCATTTTGATATAAATTCAGTAATAATAGATTCTGCTGATATGACAGCTTGGTCCAATATTTTGTTTTCCAAAACCACATCAAATTTATTTGCAAATTCAAGCTCTTCGTTTGCTTTGCTCAATCGAATTTGAATTTTTTCTTCACTTTCAGTTTGCCTTCCTCTTAGTCGTTTTTCAAGTTCCTCAACACTTGGTGGCATAACAAAAATCGCCAAAGCATTATTTCCAAAAAATGATTTTAGGTTGAGACCACCTACCACATCTAAATCAAAGATTACCGTTTGGTTATTATTCCAAATACGTTCAATCTCAGATTTTAGAGTGCCATAAGATTGACCTTTATAGACCTCTTCAAATTCCACAAAGTCGTTGTGCTCTATTTTTTGTTTGAACTCTTCAGGACTTAAAAACCAATAATCAAGTCCATTTTCTTCTTCACCTCTTTTAGGCCTGCTCGTTGCAGAAACTGAAAATGAAAGTACATTCAGTTTCTTCAATAGAGCTTGAACTATTGAAGTTTTTCCAGCACCAGAGGGCGCAGAGAATATGATGGCTTTTTTGGTCATTAAACTAAAGTACGTTTAGTACTTGTTCTTTTATTTTTTCTAGCTCGTCTTTCATTTCAACTACATGTCTTTGCATCTCGGCATGGTTTGCCTTTGATCCAATTGTGTTGATTTCACGACCCATTTCTTGGCCAATGAATCCTAGTTTTTTCCCTTGTCCAATTTGTCCATCCATGGTTTTTGAAAAATATTCTAGATGAGCCTTTAATCGAACTTGCTCTTCAGTGATGTCTAGCTTCTCTAGATAATAGATCAGTTCTTGTTCGAATCGATTGTTGTCAAAAATATCATCGTCTTTTTTCATGTCCTCAAAACGAGCAAGCAGTTTTTCGCGCTTATTGTCAACACGTGTAGGAGCCAATTGCATTACTTTTTCGAGATGATCACTAATAATATCGATCCGTTTTTTAAGGTCGTTTTCTAGCTGTTGTCCTTCATCCTTTCTGAAATTATTGCAAGCAGTAAGTCCCTCAATAACGGTTTGCTTGATGGTCTTGTATTCATCTGAGTCAAATTCGTGACTTTCCGATTCCAAGATATTTGGCATTCTCATTATCAAACTCATAGTGTCTATAGGTTCCAAATCAAATTCCTGGCTCACCCCTTTTAATTGAGCATTGTACTCCTCAAACAAGACACGATTAATTTTTACCGTTGAAGTTTTGTTGGCGGATTCTAAACTCAGAGAAAAGTCAATTTTACCTCTATCTAATTGCTCCGTAATTAGATTGCGAATTTCAAGTTCTTTTTCTCGGTATGAGCTGGGCACCCGAATTTTAGTGTCGTTCATTTTTGAGTTTAACGTTTTCACTTCAACAGTGATTTTAGTCCCGTTAAACTCATTTGTTGCCTTACCGAAACCGGTCATGGATAATATCATACTCTCAATAATTTCCGCAAATATAAAGCACAGTCTTTAGCTAAATCGTTTGCTTACAATGTAAACCCCTGTGAAAATCAGAATTGCTCCTACTATCTTAACCAAACTTAATTCATCCTTTCCCATTGCAATAGCAAATAACGATGCTAATATAGGCTGCGTATATATGTAGGTGCTTACTGTAGCGGGCTGTAACTTTTTGAGCGCGAATAGGTTAAGTAAATAGGCCAAGAATGTTGTGCAGATAACTACAAAGGCAGTTTCGAGCCAAATGGTAGTAGTAAAAGTGGACCATTCGATAGCCATAAAATCATAGACACCGAAGGGAAGTACATAGATTAATCCAAAAGTAAAGACCCATTTTATTATTGTTAATGGCTGGTACTTGGTCATTAAGGGCTTAACAATTACTAAATACACTCCATACGATGCTGCATTCATTAGAATCATAACATCACCTTGCCAAGTTGTTGCATCGAAAGAAAAATCAGCGTTGAATAGTATAATGAGTAACGCGCCAATTATTCCAAGAGCAAGCCCAATTATTTTTTGTCTAGTAATAACATCATGTAGGATTATTGATGCTGCAATTATGACTAAGATTGGATTTGAAGTCATTATAATAGCTGCATTTATTGGTGTTGTAATATTCAGCCCGGCAAAGAATAAGAGTTGATTCATAGCAACTCCAAACAAACCACAAAGTGCTATCCTTGGCCAATCTTTTTTATCAATTTTTTCATTGCTCAGTATACTATGAAAGAACCAAAAGAGCAAAGAAGCACCGAGTACTCTCAGTAAAATGAATCCAAAGGGTTGAATGTATTCGGGCATCACATCTTTGGCCACAGAATAGTTTAGACCATAAATGATGTTTGCACCTAATAGTGCTATATGTGCCTTTATATTTGTATTCTTCACTGAAAACGAAATTGTGAATTTTGTTGCATGCTTTTTGTGTGTGACTATAAAACTTTAAAACATTATCTCATGAAAAATATAATTATTGCTACCGTAATTACACTCACGACTTTAACTGGATTTTCTCAGAAAAAAGGTACAGTTGAGGCTAAAATTCACGTAGAGGGGGTTTGTAGCATGTGTGAAAACAGAATAGAAGAAACAGTCAATTTTGCTAAAGGAATTAAAACTGCAGAGTGGGATTTGGATACTGAAATCCTTACAGTGGTTTATAAAGAAGGGAAAACGACTCCACAGGAAATCGGTGATGCCTTAGCGAAGGCAGGTCACGATAATCAATATGCAAAAGCAACTGATAAGGATTACGGAAAAATATCAGATTGTTGTAAATATAAAACGCAGCAAAAACATCACGATTGAGCAGCCTCTAGTTGCTCTAAGTTTTTCTTGGCATTTCCAATAAAAATTAGTTCGTTTAGCAATATTACAGGTCTTTTCAAAAAAGTATACTCATCAAGAATTAACGCTTTGTAATCAGGTTCTGTGAGTTGTTCTTTACCTAAATTTCTTGCTTTAAATTGCCTAGACCTCATAGAAAACAAAGTCTCGTATGAGCCTGCTATTTCATGCATTTGCTCTAATTGTTCCAGCGTAATTTTGTTAGTTTTGATATCTTGAAAATCAAAGTTCTTTGATTTCAACTGAAGGTCGTCGATGATTCTTTTGCAGGTACTGCAAGTAGATAAATAGTATACTTTCTTCATGTAACAAAGATAAAATTACTTGTGCATTTTGGCTAAAGGAAAAAGCAGTTCTCCAGTAAGAAAACTATTAAGTCCACAGCGGATTTTTATTCCTGTTGTTATTGGATTGGCCGTTGCGTTATGGTTGCTTTGGGATGAGTTTAGTGCCGACATGTTCAGTCATGTCACGTGGGGATGGTCAACAGCATTTTGGCTCTTTTGTGCACTTATAATGGTTGCAACCCGCGACCTTGGTTACATGTACCGGATTCGGGTACTGACCGATAATGAAATAAAATGGCGTAACAGTTTTGATGTTATTATGCTATGGGAGTTTGCATCTGCCATTAGCCCAAGTGTAGTAGGAGGTTCAGCCATTGCTTTGTTTATTGTCAATCGTGAAGGGATAAGCTTAGGAAGAAGTACCGCAGTTGTAATGGTTACGGCGTTCTTAGACGAACTCTTTTACATTCTAATGGTGCCTTTGGTGTTGCTAGTAGTTGGAACAAGCGATTTATTTCCACCCAATTTGCAAAAAATAATGTTCGGGGTGAGCTTAGGAGCAAAACAAATATTCTATGTGGGATACGGGTTTATAGTAGTACTAACGACTTTGATTTTGACTGCAATTTTCTTCGCACCCAAGGCCACTAAGAAGGTTTTGGTGAAGGTTACTTTTCTTAATTTTCTAAAATTCTGGAGAGCAGAGGCTATTCAGACAGGTAATGATATCATCACTACTAGCAAAGAGCTTCGAGGTAAACCATGGGTGTTTTGGGGAAAAGCTTTCGGCGCTACTTTGTTTAGTTGGACCGCTCGTTTTTGGGTAGTAAACTTTTTGATTCTTGCTTTTGGAACTTTAGCATTTAATGAGCATATGATGGTTTACGCTCGCCAACTGGTTATGTGGGTTATCATGCTTATAAGCCCGACGCCAGGTGGAACAGGAGTTGCGGAATATATGTTTGGTGAATTCCTCGGACTATACATCGTTGATGGATTCTCAGGAGTTATTGCTTTGTTATGGAGATTGTTCACCTACTATCCGTATTTGTTCGTAGGAATTATTGTGCTCCCTGGATGGATAAGAAGAGTGTACTTAAAACGAAGGTTGATTACTTTTAAGAAAGTATAAAGCATAAAAAAAGCCCTAAAAGGGCTTTTTTTATAGTCTAAACAGTCTATTACTTTAAAGTACAAACTTCAGGAACAACCTGATAATTTATACATGCAGCTTCAGCATCAGCTTTCTTTGCTTTTTGAATGTTAAGAGAGTTATCTACAACTCCATCAATTTTACATTCACATATGTAATCTTTTTTGCATGAAGTAAAAGAAGCAGCAAATAATGCTACTGAACAAATTGCTAAAATTTTTTTCATTTTATTATTCTTTAATTCATTCAAATTTACGGTTTTCAAAAGAATTGTGAAAATGAGAATTGAATTAATTTCAGTGGAAACAAAGCTTAGGACTTCTAAATCTCACAATTTGTGTCATTTACTCACCTATAATGAGAATCGTGAAGGAGCTGCTAAGACACCACTTTTTTAGAGTTAGCCGATTTATAAAAGAACAATAGTAAATCAGTTGGACTCGCAAGAGTGGCAAGAGTAATTAGGTTATCTTAAAAATCACAGACGTTTCTATGGTAGTATCTTTTACAGCTGAAGATTCGGAGTAAGCCAATAACTCGAAGGGTACGAAATCTATAAACTCTTGTAAATCAGTGAAATACTCATTTCCATATTTTTGAGAGCCTTTATAAAAAACTTGGTTTACAATTAAATATTTGCCTTTAGAGGATTCGCTTAACGCCTTAAATAGTGCTTTAAGATTGGGTAAGATATACCAAACTACTTCACTCAGTATAATTGCTTCTCTAGTTTTAAAAGAGTCAATATTCTTAGTAATATCTGCCAGCTCAAAATCTAAATGAGGGAATTTTTCTTTTGCTTTAGAGACAGCAGTTGCAGAGATATCGATGCTTTTCGGGACAATATTGGTTTCTTGATATATCCACTCTGCATAATATCCTAACCCACAGCCAACTTCAAGAATACTTGTAATTCCAAAATTTTTGATGTGAATTATTCCCGCATTTCTAGAATATCTATTGGGCTGAATTGACTGCATCCATGGATCATTGACATTTTGATACATAGTTTCAAAATCACCAATGAATTTTCCATTTTTGATTACGTAATCGTGGTAATTTGAATTTTCTGCTTTTTTAGATTTGGGAGTACTCATAGACGATAATTTACTTCTTCAATACTTGCAACTCAGTCCAAATTTGAAAACTAACTATAGCCCTAAATGTTCAATCGCGGCTTGATAGTTAACGCGTTCTCCGTCAGAAATTCCAATTAAAAAGGCGTCTAAAATACCTTTAGATTTAACTAGTGATAAAGTTTGTTCAACCTCATTCCTGTTTTTCGTTTCACCTGTGTAATAACGAACTGGTGCATCATGGATTATTTTAATTCGCAGTTGTAATTGATGTTCATATTTCGCTAATTCATAAATTGGATCATTAGCCGTTAAACTAGCTCCAATTTGAACTGCTAAAAATACTTCTGCTTTGTTTTTGATTTTTGAGGTAATAGGATTTGGGGCGACGTTCTTTTTCGGTGAGATTAGTTTGCTTTCAGAAATAGCTGAAGTCGCTTGGGCAGGCGAGCCTGCTTCTATTTTCTTAGCTTCTCCAATGCTAATTTTACTGCCATTTGAATACGCAACGATAAACGCATCAGTAATTCCTTTTTTAAAGACCATGTTTTTGGAATTTACTGCCTCTCTCAAGCTAGTAAAATGTCCAACTCTAAACTTGTTCATGCTATCTTCTTTATAGGTGTAAACCTCCTCAGATAATTTAGCAACTGAACTTGGAATTGTTTTGTCCATGCCTGCGGCAACTTGCACTGCATAATAAAAACCGACTGTTTCTTCTGTTTTCGAAGTTAAAATAGGCTTCTCAATAGGAGTTGTGACAGCTACGGGAGTTATGACTTGTTGTACTCGAGGAGAAGTCGCCAAGGGCTCTGTGTCAATTTTTGGGTCAGGTTCAGGCACAGTTGCAGGAACAGGCAAAGATACAGGTTCAGCTGAGATTTCTGTTTCAGAGTATTTACCGAAATACATTAAAATGGCTTTAGGAATAGTCTCTTCTTTAGCTTCAATTTCTTCAGGTGCTGCATCGGAAATTTCAGTAGTTCTAACCGTATCCATAATAGGAGTAATTACTTCAGAAACACTAATTTCAAATGATCTAACCGTGTCCATAATCGGTCTCATATATTGAGTATCAGCAATGAGAGTATCTGAAACGGTCGAATCAACAACTTCTACTGAAGAAGCGGTATCTGTCTCTCTTGAAGTGTCAATAATTAGGATCAAAGGAGTCTCAATACTATCAAATACAGTTGTATCTAATGCCGTTACAGTTGGGGATATAACGGTATCTAATATCGTTTCAGAAGCTTTTTCTTTAGTTGGACCGGAAGTAATGGTAATTGTTGTGTCTTGAATAACGGTAGGAACAGGCTCTGTTTGAATTACTAGCGTATCTGCTATTACTACTTCTTCTTC
>CESE01114238.1_pt1 | contig 22453 bp, 17 predicted proteins | sample 350271 | NCBI WGS metagenome assembly CESE01 (sample SAMEA2621536, study PRJEB7988) | marine metagenome | isolation source: saline water (ENVO:00002010), including | reverse complement strand
GGTGGTAGAGGTAGTGGGGGTGGTGGCGGTGTTGGTAGAGGTGGTGGAGGTAGAGGTGTGTTAAGTTCGTCTGCGTTATGAGACGAATCTTTATTAATAATCGGTATATTTTCAAAAAGTGCTGATTTTCATTTTGGTATGCTGAGTTGGAAAAAGAGATCTCGCAAAAAAATCAGCACTTTTTGAAAATATACCGATTATTAATAAAGATTAGTCTCACAACTTCCGCCACCAACTAGTCACCCACGCCATCCTACCACCACATACCAACACACCCGCCACCACTTTACCTATTATCGTATCGCGAACGTAGTCTAGTACCCCAAATTCACGGATATGGCTCAACCCCCCCACAGCAGCTTCGAGACGGAGATCTTGGCGAACAAACCCCACGGCTCAATGCTGACTATTGCAGAGCTTGATGAAGATGTCGACGGTGATGTCCCTGCCCCTGCGTCACGGCAGGTCATCTTGCCGGCACGACGTTTTGACCTTTGGGACGACAGGCGATTATACGTTTGGGGTAATGGATTTACGAAAGAGCCTTGTGGCCAACGAAGATCTTTATTTCAGGGCATACCGGACGAGATCTTGCTTTTCATTTTTGCGCAATTGTGCAGCAAAATGGTGATGACAGTTGTACCCCAAGTCTGCAAGCGATGGCGGGTACTGTGCGCCGACATCAAGAACGTGCACTTGGATTTCGGTGCGAAAGATAGCGCGGGAAAGTACATTATCCAAAACGATTTTCCTCTCGAAGTGCTTGCCGGGTGGTTTCAACAGGAGCTAACGCTGGCTGCGGGTGGTGGCCAGGAACAGAAAGAGAAGCAACGAAAGGATGAACCTGCGAGCGAAGACGAAGCAGAAGAACCGAGGGGGCCAAAATTTACAGTGGCGGGCCCAATAGTCGAAGCTGCTCGGTGTTTCTCTGAGCATGTTCCACCACACCACTTTGTATCGGGGATTCAACGGTGGTCAGACTCAAACGATGTTGTTAAGTCCGTCGCCAACGGGCCAACTATTGGCTACGCACCCCCTTGTCAAAGATGGACGGCACAGCGGGTGAAGACGTGGATGGAAGGGGACTTGGACTTGACCCCAGAAGAGGCGGTAGCAAAGTTTGAATGGATCAACGGCCTTGATTCTATTGCTCTGCCGGGAAGCATGGAGAATTACAAGAGATTGTGGGGGGCGAAATTTAAAGATGTGGTTGCCACGCCAGTTCTAACAGCAGCATCAGCAGGTGTCGGGGTGGGGTGGGCCAGCGGCATGTGTGACGTGTTTCCACGTACAACCTCCGTCACAATGGGGGGGGTGCAAGCAAGGGATGCGCACGTGCTAACGTTGGCTGACAAGTGCCGCGGATTGAAGTACGCCGATTTTAGTTTCTGCGCTAACCTGACGGATGCAGCATTGCGTGCGTTGGCTGACAAATGCCCGGGGATGGAGCACACTGACTTTCGTTTCTGCATTAACCTGACGGATGCTGCTGTGCGTGTGTTGGCAGACAAGTGCCGTGGTTTGAAGTATGCCCGCTTTGCTGCCTGCCAAAACCTGACGGATGCTGCTGTGCGTGCGTTGGCAGACAAGTGTCGTGGCTTGAAGTATGCCTCCTTTAGTCTCTGCCCGAACCTGACGGATGCAGCTGTGGGTGCGTTGGCAGACAAGTGCCGTGGATTAGAGTACGTCGATTTTGCATACTGCAACGAGCTGACGGATGCAGCCGTGTTTGCGTTGTCGGACACGTGCAGGCGATTGAGGCGCGCCGACTTTAGTTTCTGCAGCAAACTGACGGATGCTGCATTGCTGGCATTGGCTGACAAGTGCCGACAATTGAAGCACGTCGACTTGGCGTTTTGCCTGGAATTGACAGATGTAGCAGTAATTGCGTTGGCTAACAAGTGTCCTGGATTAGAGTATGTCGACTTCAGTGCATGCGACGAGGTGACGGGTGCGGCTGTGCTTGCGTTGGCTGACAAGTGTCGACGATTGAAGCTTGCCGACTTTGCTGATAGCGGCGCAGCGACTACTGCAGCGTTGATTGCCCTGATTAAAGGCTGCGTACACTTGGACTACGCTGCGTTTCCCTGGGGTTTCGGTAACGACATTGTGACAGATGCAGTTGTGATTGCAGTCGCAGACACCCACCCTGGATTGGAGCACGCCGTCTTCAATGACTGCGATAACTTGACTGATGCAGCTGTGATTGCGTTGGCTGACAAGTGCCGGCGATTGAAGCACGCCGACTTTATGTTCTGCGACAAGCTGACGGATGCAGCTGTGATTGCGTTGGCTGACAAGTGCCGTGTATTGAAGTATGCAGACTTTTTCCTTTGCGAGAACCTGACGGATGCATCTTTGCTTGCGTTGGCTGACAATTGTCCTGAATTAGAGCACGCCGACTTTGGTCGGTGCGAGAACCTGACGGATGCAGCTTTGCTTGCGTTGGCTGACAAGTGCCGTGGGTTAAAGCACGTTAACGTTAGTGGCTGTGCAAACATGACAGATGCAATTTTGCATGCGTTGGCTGACAAGTGTCCTGAATTAGAGCACGTCGACTTTGATGGCTGTGTAAAGCTGACGAGTGCAGCTGTGCTTGCGTTGGTTGGAAAATGCCGTGGGTTAAAGAATTTTCAGCTACACCCGTCAATTCTAGGCGACAAACCGACGAATGTTTGAAAGGCCTGGAGACTGCGATATCATAACGGGTGCAACAAAAGCAGCAGTTCAAGAACTGCCCCCGCATCGTTTGCAATAGCGATGATTTTGATGATACTGCTGGAAAGCACGGGAAAAGAAAATGGAAGAGAAGGGAAAAATAAGTAGAAACTGAATGCGTGGACGACCCGTGCATAACCCAATCATATTTGTATTGTAATAAATAGTTGCTGGTAAATCCCCCTTATCCGGTAGAAATTAATCTAACAGGGTTAGAATAACCTATATACGTGCAACCTTTCGTGCATGCTGGGACAACCGACATTCTAAATCACTGTCTGTCCAATTCTTGTAGGCATAGTCGGGTAATGTTGTCGATCGCTTTGTAGGCGCTGTGCGTGCGCCTGCAGTGTATGCCCCTGTGGAATCTACACGTGCAAACGACTTAAAGTTTCCCGCACCGACGTGAGTGCATATCGCGAGAAGTGTCGGCTCGACCTGGTGGCAAGCATGACATACCCACCCGTCGGTAGGACTGTATAGTACCAATAGAAGCGCCCCGCGACAAACGGTGCGTGCCCACATCTGCCATCCTGGCCGTACATACATATCAAACATAGCTTGGACCCCACGCTTATCTGCTGGCACAACGAGTGCACACAATTGCTCTTTCTCTCGGCACACGAGCCCTGTTACTGTGGCAACACATGTCATGTGGCATGAATGTTCACACACATGCACGGTTCCGTCGCTCAGGTACACAACAACATCATAACCGTGGGAGCATGGGTCCGCCATAGTAAGCCAAGACTCATGCAAGTCAATGGTTAATCCAGTGTTGTCTTGCGCTATGTCAATTGGGTACCCATTAGCTAGAACCACCCAGGGCAATTGCGTCGGCGCAGCAATCCGAACATTGATGTCGGGCGTTACAACAGTGTAGCCGTGCTCCACGAAAATGTGTACGCGCCGTACCAGTAAAATAGACGATTTTAGGATCGTACTCCACGTCACAACTGATATGTAACTCGCCGGTTCCAGTATTATGCCAGTGGTATAAGTCGCCTCGTCGGCGGGATTGTATGGTGACAGGGACATGAATGTATTCCGAACCGTGGTTACAACTTATATCGTTTGCGTTGTGGTTGTGTGCCCTGGTTACAGTCACGCAAGTTGTTCGCCGTTCACAGAAGCTGAATGCTCAGATTCATACACGTGTGATTACGCATGTACCGAACATAGGGATCGGATTTTAAAGTATGTCCGTGACTTGCCTCGTAATAATGGCTGCCGAGATTCAACGTATGCATATGCGAATAGAATACTTGCGAGCTCAGACGGCAAGTGTAACCGTAACCTGCGCGATGCGTTGAACAACACACTTTGCAACACCACGACTTTGGGGCGTGCGTGCCACCAGAAGAAATGGCACACAAAGGGACAAACCGTGGGTTTAAGTGCAATAATTGGAATTATCGTACTCGCAAACTTGTTTGTTTTTACATCTTAGCATTTGGTGGCGATGGGCCGTATGATGCTTTCATTAAGCAACCACATTAACGTGAGTGTCATTGTAGCATAGCCGATCACCCAAGTTGTATACTCAGACGCTGGTGATAAAACTGAGATGGAAACTTTGGCTACAAGAGTGGATTCGAATTGTAAAATTACATTTGCAGCGGTTTCGGTGAGAAATGCAGCAAGTTTAGCTGTTTGGGTTACCGGCGTTGGGGTGTATTGTACAATGCGGTCGTTTACAATGGATATTCCACGCCACAGTAATGCAAATGTCATTATGTGTATTGATAACGTGGTGACATTGGAATCATCGATGACGTTTCGCACAGTTTCTGCGCAAACAGTATATACGAGGGCGTTTCGGAATGTTTGAAAGGCCTGGAGACTATTGTCTGGCATGGCAACTCCAAACCCGTTCGGGTCCACGCTGTACAATGGTGGCGAACCTTATATTGATCGCAAACTATTGTTTACAATGTGCTCTGCCAAGGCATCCGACAGCAGCGTTATTTTTGCAAAGGATGACTGGCCTACTAACAATACCTGGAACGACAGGGTTAATGTTGCTGTTGAGAGCATTGAGGCCGGCAAAGGTGTCAACGACATGCCGTCGTACAAAACGTTGGGTACTGTGGTAGTTAGCGGGGTTGCAACCACTGTGCCGTTTCACAGGGCCGAGACTCCTGAACTGACGAAACTCCAAGTCCAACTCGAAGCGCAAGATGAACTGACGAAAATCCAAGTCCAACTCGAAGCGCAAGATACACGAAAGGTTCTCGATTTCACACCGGAGGCCGACGATACAGAATTACAACAGATGCAAGAAGTGTTTTCTGCTGAAATCAGCGATATTATACCGTACGTACAATCTTGGAGCAAGTTTCGCAGAGAATTCGGGCATGGCCCAGAACAGGCAGTCAACAGCGATAAATGGATTGAACATATTCTGGTAGACGTACTAGATTTGTATGCTCGAGGTCAATCAGGGGTTAGCAATAACCCGTATAAGCGACCGTAGCTACAGTACGCAAGACCACAGACACACGTGTCGTGAAGTGTGTGTGCCGACGATGTCTACAATCACAGTTGGATCAACTGTTGTATACACAGGCGACGACTTGGAGAAAATGAACCTTATGTGGGGCGATAAAGGCGTTGTTGTCTTGCCTACCAAACCATATCATTTAACCAATACACCACTGGCCCGTGCGATGGCTGGGCCTGGGATGGAATTGCTAAAACCACCCGCACTCACGCAGCATTTTTGGGGTCCTGCATGTCACAGTGTGTTTGTCTTCGACGGGCGGTTTATTATTAACCATACCGACTCAGATGCTGCCTCCAATGCAGACGTCATGTCGCGAGGCGATAACATACCTTGCAAATTTCCGCATTGCGAGACAGTGTATTATCTGCCGCTATCGATGAACGCATTTGATGGGGTTCATAAATCCGACAAGACAATTATACATGGGTTTACCACAAATCCAGAAATTATGATGGAAGAGGTTTTTGATGCGGGTTATGGCGACCAACTGGGAAATGCACACAGGGGGGATTTGCCCGAAGGACCCCCCTTAAAGATGGGCTCGCCTGTCTATGCCATTAAGGAAAATAATTCGATTGATGCGGGTTATTTTGGGGGGGTTATTAGGCCAGGCTATTCTAATTTCCCACGTCTGATGATCATGAAACCAGACCAACTAGCTAAGCATCAATTCGTGCATGGGATTGTTAAGTCTCGTGGCGAAAAGACACACAGTTTAATTGTTCGCTGGAGGACACCCCTCGGACAATCGGAAAGTCACTACAAAACACATCAACAAACGTGGTTAATGTCAGATTTGGAATTTCAGGGCGAGGCATTAAAAGTAACGCTTCCAGTGAGCGTAAATATTGAATTGCAACAAACCGTTTTGAAAGTTAAACCTGACTACACTGCTAAACCTGAAAATCTTAGGCTTGTTCTGCACAAAGAAAGCGGCTCAGCCATTTGCAACATATGCAATTTAAAGTGCCCTGGGGGCGCAATCGATTCATTTTGCAGGTTTTGCGGCAGCGCTGTTGTGACCCCAGTGCGTGTAGTTACAAACGCAAAAATCCTTAACGTTGAAGATAAGAATCCTAAACTTAAAACAATGGGGACGTGGGGCGTAAAAGTGAACCAGATAGATCAAATCGGCGTCGGGGATATGATAACGATAAGTACAACTGAATGCGAGGCAGTTGGGGCCTACGACGCAATGGAAGCAGACGAACTAAATGTTAAGGCAGGTGACCAGTTTGACCTACTGTACGAAATTGGTGATGATCGTGTAAAGCTCGTAAGAAAGTACTCACAAAACGAGAATGGGTTTGTTCCAAGAAAGAAGATCCAAATGCCAACAATACTGGTCACATGCAAAGTGAGCGGTGTATTGCGGGAAGCGGGTGACCCTGCTGGAACTGGTACTGTTCAGTATAACTCAGAGTCGGTCATTTCAGGGAGTAATCTTATACTTAACGTCTATGCATCTGAAAACAAGGTACCCAAACCACCTGACGCCGGTAAGATGTACTCGGACATACGGACGTGGTACCTGACTGAACGGATCGACCACGCGAAACACCTTGAGGTGGGGGACATTTTAGAACAACCACTCGGCTTACACAACGGTGGCATGGTGCGAGGTCGGCAGGGAATCGACAAAGTCAGGTTGTTTAAGGCAAAAGTTGAGGCTTGTGCCGAAATGGAGCTGAGTGCAGAATCGCACAAACGTCTGTTCATGCACAACAAAGAGTTCCAGACAACGATTCCCGCCTTTGAACTAAAAACGATCTTCGATCTGTCGGAGACGATCGAAATGTATCTTCCGCACGGTGATACGACAGCGAAAAACAACAAAAAACTGTTCGCACACAGGGGCGAGGGGGTTTGGAACTTAGTCTCCCAGCGATACGATTATCCCACATTCCAACGAGGAACCCTGAGACTTGACGACTATGGCGATGGCAAAAGAACAAGATTAACCAACGACCCACATTTACAAGGTCAGTTGACAACGATTCGCTACAGTATGCTAATGTACAAAATGGCTAAAGCACAAGCAGGGGTAGTGTCATTGTACGATGCCGGCTTGTCGTACGGCGATGAAGACATGTCACCTGGATACTACACGCACTGGTTGGACTACTCGGCATACAATTATTTCCCGCAAGGCTTTAAGTGGATACCACGTCTGAAAATACATTCATGGACTAACACCACGCCCGGTGTAGCAGCAGATCGCAGGAAGACCAAAATCGCCGCGTATAGCACTGATACCACCATACCGTACAACGACTGGAAGCACGCGACAAATACTGGCCCGGCCCGAAGATTGCCAGATTATGTACCTGGCCGATGGTTTAGTGCTGTATTTATGAGCAACACCGACTTATCGGCGGGTGTTCCAGCCACTGTTAACAGATCTAGCCATGTTTCGGGCGAGCATTCGGTAACCCAAAGTGGGTTTGTTTGTATCGCGACAAAGATGGTCCCCCTGGCTAGCGCCGTTGCAGCGAACATCGTGGCAAACGTTAAACGCTATGGCGAGCAACCTAATACGCCTGGATCAATTGGCAAATACGAGGGAAGATTTTCGGAGCACGATTTACGCCATTGTGACAGCCGCACTGGCAAGTGCAATAATACCATGCAAGATGTCATAAACGCTCAAGAAAAAAGAAAGTTTTTGTTCAAAACATTTTCATCCCCAGGTGGTGGGTACAATGTCACCTTCATGCCAAAGACCGTCTATGATGTGATAGTTCACGAAGGTGGTGGGGGACACCTATTCACCTATGCAAAGAATCGGCTTCAAACAACCACCATGGGAAGCCTAGAACTATTCGAACAAGGGGCAGCGTTTATGTGCGAACACTACGAAGTTCCGGAGGCTGTGGTAACTGGCACAAGAGGCGACACCCCGTTCTTGTGTATTTTGCAACGAAACCTCCCGAGAGCGGTATCGATGGACATTCACGACTGCAGTAACAAAACACTTATAGAGAGCGGCGTTGATAGATCTGCTGAAAAGTACACGTTGCTGGTTACGGAAGGCGCACTCGATGGGAATAATCACATTAGCCAAAAGACTACTGACCCCTTTATTCACTGCTCGTTGTCACCGAAGACCCCCGACACGGTAGGAAATGCCGATATATGTGCACTCGCTCTCTGGCGCCGTTATACAGAATTACTCGCGTCTGGCGTTATCTACACAGACTGGGGTTTGCACCACATCGGGTGCGATATGGGCTATGAACATTTCGGTGTCAACGATGACGGTAAAGTAACAACCGGTTATCACTTGATGGACGCAGAATTCTGCATCCACGAATACGATTTGCTATGCCAAGTTAAAGCACGAGATGGGCGCCCCGAATTCGACCCAAGACTTGTAATTAACCAGTCAAGTCCAAGATACCGGAAAGAATTTCCCCCTGGCCTTCTCTGCGAATTCATGGAAGAATATGGAACCGCCGCGCCCTCTGCAGAAGAAAACCTTACGAATCGATTGGAAATATTGAAATTTGCTTCCGTATTGGAATGCTGCTCAGTGATTTTGTCCCTAATGCACTCTCACCGAAACGAGCAAGTGCAGGGGGACAATTTATATTGCAGCGAGTTTGTCGGCCCGTACGGCGTGTTCATGCAATCTGCGCCAGCAACCCCGGACGAATCGATTCAGCATACTGCACGACACACGTATAATGCCGAAACAAATGTCAACACGTTTGGATCACTCCTTTATTCAAAGGATACATCGCTCGACAGTGGTATCCAATCCATGAGTGCGCTAAACACAAATGTACTCAGAATAATGTCAGGGCTAGCTAATATGGAGTGCAACCAAAAAGTCGTTTATCCCACCCCCCAACGCGACCGCGTTGGCTTCAGTACCGAGAGCATTCGCACAGAAATGCTGGGGGCATTGTCACTGGGGTGGAAACAACTTAAAGCGATCGCACCATATACCAATCGGGTTAAGGCACATGCACAATCGCTTGCTGATGGTGTTAACGCTGCATTTATACAACTTGATGAAGCACACGTGGCGCTCATACAGGCAGACGAGCGTGTGCGCCGAAACCAGAATACTCACAATAACTTCGATGTACGGCCTTTGGTTGAACGTAAAGCCGACGTCAAGCGTGTAGAATTATACATTGCCACCGTTACACGCAACATTCATCGCAGGCAAGCGGCGGCATCTATGTCGGGGACCATGGAGCTGGTATCTGTAAAAGGGGCCCACCTGGTAAAGAAAACCAGGGGGAGTGTGGAAGCAATTAACCGTTTGGCACGTGACGCAGCTTTGGTTGAGCAGAAACGGCAGGAACGGTTACTGTATGTAGCACGTGAACGGGGCGAGGATGCAAAGAACTGCGCAGAATCTCAAGCGCGTGAACTTGCGGAAGAACAAAAAGCCCAACGCAATCATCAAAAAGAACAAGCCAATGAAATAGCGGCAGTAGCTGCTGCCGACTTGTACGATCATGATGTCTTTCTCACAACTTGCTTGGACGAGTATATGGAGCACGGCAAGTGGGAAATTGAAATGCTACAGCAAAGGGGAGAATTTCTCGCTACCAGCCCTGAGCGTTATAAAAAAGACATTACTAAGTTTGGCCCGGGGTGGAAAATGTTTGCAGACGAGGAGACCAATACACAGGTGAAACTGTTTATGCAAGCGTGTGAAGAGATAAGCTTTTCGATATCACCAAATGATTCATTGAAAATGTTGCAGATGTGTTGGCGGTTCGAGCCACCGCCATTTTTAAACGGCTCTGCGCTTGTGGAGGCGAGGCAAAACAGCTTTGACCAAGCGCGCAAGAGTGCTGCGGAACAAATCGATTTGTGCCTGGCGAATGTTATGAAAAGAACGGGTATAACCAATGATATTGATGCAAAACATGCTTTGATCGATGCAAAGTTATATGCAGACAACTGTTGCGCGAACATTCGAAATCTCGTAGAGAAATTCGCCGGGGGCGTACGCTGTTTGGAAGCAGCGGATGCAAAAGTCGTTCTTTATCTGTGTCATCTCAACTTGCCCGAAGCAGTCGAGGTATTGGAGAAAGCTAGACGCAGTGCAGAAACCTTGTCGTGGACTGTGAATATACCCCGGGGTACTATGTACATGATGTTATCCCGGATGATGCACAACGCCCAGGGCAGTACCGGTGGGGTAACCGCCCTATCAATTAATACTTGGTATGATAACCAGGTAAGGATGGTTATGCTACATACAAACGAATCGCTCGCTGACACGCAGGTGCGTTTGGCTGAGAACTTTTTCAACTGGGCACTAGCTATCGAGAGCTGGGCGAAGGTAACCAACGCCCAGGGGGTGTCAAATCATGCAACGAGACTGTTGCAGATGCCAGATCCAAACGACCCCGACTTATGACTGGTTGCCTTACTCGTAATAAACACTTGTACCTTTATGTTAAAATAATAAAAAAGAAGATATGAAACCGCTGTATCATATACGCAGTTCTTTTTACAAAAGTAGGTGGTGTCCGGCGGTGTCCGGCGGTGTTTAAGTGGACATTTGAAATATTAGGTTAAAACGAGTTCTGGCCAGCGTTCTTTGCAAAGCGCGGTTGCAGTTGCGACATGGTTTGCATTGTTAGGTATAATACGCCCTTTGTCGACTGTTGGAAGCAGATTCAAAAGTGCTACAACTGCGAGCCCCACCCCCGCCGGGCAGTACTCACCGTCAACGTGTTTTCACATGCCCATCATTAATTCCAGCCGACAGGCGCCCCCTGTCTGTATAATTGCCTGTTGTTTGCCCGTCTATTTTGCATGTAGTCCGCCAGTTTACTTTCGGGAAATAGTTTGGTGTACCGTCCTTGTAAAGTTGTGTCCCCGGTGCGTAGGAAGGCGCGTTTCGCGGTGCGTTGAAACCAGGGGGGCCACCGGTATGCGCCGGCGCCGCACCGAAAAGTCCACCACCCCCCTGAACCGGCGGTAAAGACCCACCCCCGAAGCCGCGCTGCCGAGCCGGCACCGCACCGAAAAGCCCACCCTGCTGGGCCGGGTCCTGTCCACCGAAAAGTGAGTGCTGAGCCGCCGGTGCCGGTGGATTGAAAAGCCCACCCCGCTTGGCCGGTTCCTGTCCACCGAAAAGTGAATGCTGAGCCGCCGGTGCCGGTGGATTGAAAAGCCCACCCTGCTGGACCGGGTCCGGTGTACCGAAAAGTGCATGCGGGGCCGCCGGTGCCGGCGCACCGAAAAGCCCTGACCGCTCGAACGGGCCCGGTGCACCGAAAAGTGCATGCTGAGCCGGTGCCGGCGCACCGAAAAGTCGACTTGGTGGCTCAAATAAAGGCCCACCCCCGAAGCCGTGCTGCTGAGCCGGTGCCGGCGCACCGAAAAGTGGGGTCGGTTGGGAGAAGCCCGGTGCCGCAGCTTTTTGTTCTTCAAACCCGTGATCACAAACAATCCGCCCAGCGTACGGGCCGCTGTGACCACGACGATCAGACCCACAACGCGCGCATTTATCGTCCGCGGATTGTGGACGATAAACCTGTTCAGCAGGGAACCATCGAATTTCACCCTGCTGAAGCGCCGGTTTTTGCTTCACACGAAGTAAGTAACCCGGTTGGGAGAAGCCCGGTGCCTGTTCCGGTGCCAGTGGCGCCCGAAAATCATTGAAACTTAGGGCATCTGTATTGGGGCGTCGTACGCCCGCCTTATGTTTTGCCCATTCTTGGGTGCCCACGTCCATTTGAGAGTCTTGTTCCGCCCGCATTCTATATTCATTGGCCACCATATCCTCGTTCGCCGAATTATAGTCATTAGCAAAGAGTTGTTCATTCGGGGTGATGTTAAGATCATACACGCTTCTTCTTGTATCCAGATCTGGTTCAAAATTATAAGAGGCAGGAAAGGCCAAACCATGCGACCCCACCATCGTGCGCCCCGTCGTCCGGTTAACCATCCGACAGATCGTCATGTCGCGCCAATCAATATCTGGCCGATTAAGTCTAAGAACGTCATCCAAGCTCTTGTGAATCCACTCATTGCGAACACCAATTTTTACCATTTTTTTCACGTCGAGAATGTTTGTGCAGTTGACATAGAAGCCCTCCAAATCAGCAGATTCTGGCGGATTCCAAGCTGTGGGGTACCGGGAGTCCGGGGAATGATCGGGGGTTTGATTTGTACCCCCCACACCCCTGAAATCCTCCTCATGGGGGGCCAGGTATCTATTTAATTCCGCCCGCGGTCGTGCACCGAATTCCAGTTCACTGAATTCCATTTTGTCTCGTTGTGTGCCGGTGCATTACAGCATAACACTTGTGTGCTATATACTACTTTAATCCTGTATTGAATTGCATCGAAACATCTGTGCAAGCGGGCTGCACGCGCGGTTTGAATTTGAATTGCTGGAATGCCCGGTGCAAACCAGTTCGCACCGCGTCTGGTTGTTCCAACCCGATACAATAGGTGTGGGCGACATAACTTGGCCTGGTGTGCCGACATTGCGTGCAAACAAGCGTTGTTGGGGTCACACAAATATCCACCCTTTCCCCGTATGTAAATGCGGCCGCCTGTTTCTTGGAGTGCCTGAGTATACACTCCCGCTGCGTCTTTGCAGCATGGCAATTCGGGCACATGGCAGTGCAATTATCAATACTGTCGGCACCGCCATCACACAATGCTACGGTGTGATCTACCTGGAAAGTGGCTGGTAGTATCGACTTGCACTCAGAACAGCACCAGCGTTGGCGTGCAGCTACAATCTTCTTTGCGGGCTCGCTGATCGCCCGGGTAATGGCACGCGGCATGATGATGATGTGTTGGCCGGTCACCCCACGCTGCACTTTACAGCAGTTAATGCAATTCGGGCGCTTATTGCGCCATATATATCATCAAGATTTTCTGAAGAATACTCAGAACCCAAAAATCGGAGGTCTTCTTGGCATGGCGTGGGTATATATTTAAGCAAGCCTGCTGGGTGTATCCATTTGCCATTTACGACTGGGGTGGTGTTGTTAGTAGTGTGCAACACGTTGTTGGGGGCTTCCCACCAGTGCATAGATTCGGCAGTACTGTGCACCACCGTGAACCCGCGGCAGCGGTTTCGTTTCAACGTGCATGGGGCCCGGGCTGATTTAGCAACAAACATGTATGGGGCATCGGTGTATCCCCGCAGGTCACGAAACAGATCACGGCGGGCAATACGCGTGGCCTGGGTGCCCGTGGCGCGTGTGTTCACAATCCGTGCAAAATGGTGCAGATCACCCTGGAGATCGTAAATTGCAAACTCCCCGTCACTGGTGAGCACGAGTACAGACAATGGTGGGGGCCCACCGCCTGCGGCCACAATCGTCATTGACTGTCGCGCGGTGATATTAATTGGAATTGAGGTGCAACAGTTGTATGGCCAGTGGCGCCTGCAATCTGGGCCAAACTGCAGGTATGCCAACAGCTGCGTCTCGAGCAACCCGGGTACATCACAATTGGCGGGCCCACACATTTCCAACTGGACTAACGATGGTATCCAAATGAGGTTCGCCGAGCCCCATGTGCTCTGTTTGCCAACCGTTTCTACACACTTGGCCCATTCAGTCTCGTGTGTTGCCATTTCATCTGCTGCGAATTCAGCGGGCTGATTGGTTGGTAATAGAAAAGTGTGCTTTCGTTGGAAGGGGTCCCAGCGTATATTCATATTGCCACTGCTGACCGGAAGTTTTATCGTGTCGCGCGCCCATTTAGACCCCCGTGGGAGCGGCCCGATCGACCGAGAAATCCGGGCAACCGTCACCGTGGCCCCCTTCGTGATCGCATACTGAACTTCTAACACACGGGTGCGAACAGACCATTTAATCGGCCACAACATGCCGCCACCAGCGAGTTTTACCACACGGCACAGTTTATTTGCCAGAATACCCAACGAAGTTGGTGGTGGCGTGATGGGGCAGTCTGCGCCACCCCGGTACCCCAACGCCCGCAATGATACGAACGGCGTGTAGTGGATGTACTTCGTGGCTGTTGCAATAACGAGCGAACAGTTGTCGACAACATCACGGCATCGCGACCCGTGTAGTTGAGCCAAGAGTACGGCGAGTATACTAGACGTACTTGGGATTACGGCCATGTCGTCTACGTATGCGGGGATTGGTTTGTTAGATTTTAAATTCAAGGCCTGCGATTCAGCGTATAGCGTTTGTGCATAAAATGCTACAATGTCATGCTCTTGAATTTTCTCTGATGTATAATTTATAAACACATCTTTCACACGGTGGTTTGTGCATGGTACAGCGGCTATCTCAAGTGCCGACACCGCAGTGCGATTGTGACACATTGCCACGGCTATGGCCTGCACGTGGCCTTGACACCATGCGGAATCAACGAGTCGTTGATCCTTGGCAGTCTTGTTAATTGCACTGGTGCAAGCAGACGGGGTGCGCGTCCATTTAGTTTTGTACTCAAGGGAGACCAGCGTATGCTCATATTCAAACAGCAGATCAGGGTAAGCAGCAAAAAAGGTACCACCCGCACCCATCAGGAACGGCATAAGCAATGGGCGATCGCCATCGATAAATTGGAGTTGCCGTTCCTGTCTGCCGATCTTAGTTGCGATTAATTTTAGGGATTGAACCGCAACAGCGTAGCTCAATGGGTGTGTCACCGACGCTAGTTGTTTGAACACTTCCTCGTCTGGGTTTGTACCGGTTGTGTGCATTTCCTTCATTGCTTCATACGTCAACACAAAATGAACGTCAGTGCCCATGGCAGACGCGCGCGTTCTTATTTGCACATTACGGGAATGGCCGCAGGCGATAGCAAGCGCGTGGGGGTTGAGGAAGCCAGCCTTGTTGTCGACACGTGCATCGCGCGGCACCAGCGTACACCGGTTGGGTTTCGAATCAGCAGAGATAAAGCAACGGTCGATAAATCGTTGCGTTTTTCTACCAAACACAGGCACCATCGCAGCAGCGCTAATCTTCCAGAGGGAATTTCCAGATACAAGACTAGAAGAAGTGTACATGCCACGAAGCCCAGCCTGTTTTAACATGTCCTCTGACTCCCCACTTTCCATCTGATCAGAAATTAGTGCAAGATCAGCCTCAAGTTCTGTGGACGCTGGTGTTGTCCAAACCGATGCCAGACCATCGTAACCACCACACCTGAGCCACACAACCCCCGCTGAATTTCGCGGTTTTAATATATGTTTAGTACGATCTGCCGGGATGATCGACGCCCACAGGGTGGCGGTTAACTCCTTGTACGTATACCCGGCCAACGATTGAACTGGCATTTTACCGGGCACAAGATGGTGCACATTGTTCACAACACTGTTGTGCGAAGCCACCATCAGTAGTATGCGGTCGTGCAGGGGTTTCCCCGCACCCAGACAGGTTTTTACAATTGTACATCCGTGTACCGGGAATACGTGGGCGGTGCACCCGGGCCTTGCGTGCACCACGAGTACATGCCTGCCACCCCGTTTGAGCAGCAGCACAACTTGCGGGTAAATCGCATTATATGTGCATGTATAAACATTAGTGGTGTCGATTGTGTTGTACATGCTGAAATTCCGCCCTGTGCTGGTTCCATGTGATAGCCAACCGAAAATTTCATCTATATACTACTTGCTCCTGTTAGCGTCCACCACGGCCCTGCTGTCAATAGTGTCATCACGCGTGCGCAATAAAAATTGCAGCAATGCGTGATCTGCGTAATATTGCATGCGAGGCCGATGGTGACCCGTCGACCGATTTGACCAGTATAACTGTTCTGCTGTCAATCTTAATTATATCATGGAGTTTGGAGTTGTGGAATCAGTAGTGACATGCGTTGCTCTTAACCTGGCTCTCATCATCCAGATTGTTTTGCTAGCAATTATTGACCATGCAACGCCACTGTCCGTTTATGGAAGTGTCTCCGATGGTATATTAGCACTCACAGTTGCAATGCAGATCGCGGCCGTCGTGTGTGGCGCCAGCGCAACCGTAGCACCGCCACCGTGGTTAAATTTCGCCACAGTTGCGATTGCAGCGGCGTCGACTGTTCCCGAAATCATATCGTTCAAAATTGCAATCACATTTGCCATCTTGTTATCTTACCCAGTCGCCGAACTGTTTCGCCCCCCCCCCGCACCCATCTAAGAGATGTCAGACACCCGCGGGAAAACGTAGCGTTGTCGCGGTGTGTATGTCCTTTAAATGTTCAGCAAACGTATCGAACAACGCCCCCACCCGCGAGATGAACAGTGCTTTCTGTACTATCGATTTAGTCTCAGGCGCAACATACTCGCCACAGCATGTGCCTGGGAGAAGGCCGGCGTTCGCGAGCGCCATCATCGGGCACACAAGGCCCACATGGAGTACTTGCGCGGCCTCAGCGATACGGGTGCTCGTCGACTCAATAGTGTCGCAATCGACTGGTAAAGCCAGGCAACCCGCGTACTGTTCCGCGAGTTGCTGCCAAAGGTGCGGGTTGCTGTCTCGAAGAGATGTCGCCAATTCCTTGACACCCGTTAACCCGCTTTCACCTTCAAACATGTAATCCCGGGCAGTGAGCACATGCCCATGAACAAACTTAAATCGCAGCATAGCCGTCCCGTTTACGGATATAATAATGACACATAAACAATTTAAACAACAAGATATATTATAATAGAATTATGCACCACATTGCACATAATACATTATGCCGTGGCCATCTATCCCGAAACAACGCAAACTTCTAGCCGACTATCTGTGCAATCAATTGTGCCCCCCAGTCCCAATGTTGAACCTTGTCCGCTCGTGCGAAAGTGGCTGGCACATAACGGTCACCAATGGCCTGATGTATGTTACAGATACCCCAATCGCGTTCGAAGCTTCCTTTATCCCTGGCTGTGATGTGCAAGTCGGGCGTGTAGACGCTTGCGAACTGAACATACTAATCTTGCACATTCTTTGGATTATGTTTGCGGGGAGCCCGCAGGTCATGGCGTCATTTGTGCAGAACGAATATTACACACATGGACAGGCGGGCGTTTGGTCGTTGGTATACAGTAACGTAGCTTGGCTGATCGTCCCACCAGGGGCTATTGCGACAGCAATGAACGTCGGCAGGCCCGACCTGCAGGTGTTTGTGCAGCGTGCGTACATGGCGTGGTTGCTGAAAGCCAAATCACCAATGCATATACAAGATGCACTAGAGATGTTGTGTTCAGAACCAATCGAATATGATACGTGCTCAACAGCATGGCGGGATGCAGCAGGGTGGATCGAATCGTCCGGGTCGATTGCCATCGCCCCGCGCGGTACAACACTTGGGGGGTGCATCGTAAGCACCAAAGCGACGCGTGCATCAATAGCCCTTAACGGACACGATGCGTTCATTCTGTCGCATCGCGACATTGTATTGCTCATACTGCGCCACTTGTGGGATCCATCGTCAAATTGGGTCGCAGGGTTACCAGCATGTGCACCAAAACAGTTTCATGCATTGTCGGTTAAACAGCCATGGCTGTTTTCTGAGACTGGCGCTGGCGCTCGCATACTATTCGATGAATTGCCATATTTGCAAGCACGTGCAAGGGGGGGTGGGGGCAATGATTGACGCCCGATCACTGGCGTTTATTGATGCTATGCGCAAAATGCGCATGCCAACAGATGACCCCATCGAGCATACAAGCTTTTCTGGTGGTGGACTTCGGTTTGCTGGGTTTAAAAGACTCCCGGGCAGAAGCTTTGCAAATATTCTCCTGGAATATGGAAAGCGGGCAATTATCAACATGTGTGCCGGTGGGCCCGACGAACTTTATGCTGACTGTTATGATGACATTGACCCACCGCAATTAGATGCAGTCACGCCATCCAGTATGGTACCGGCGCCGGCTCGTGCCACGCAAGATTATACGAGGGGTGCCGTCGTATATTCCGCTTACATCTGCAGTAATATGTCCTCAGCTTGTGTTAAACGCTTGTTGCTCGGGCCCGGTGTAGTGGACGTAATACTCACACCCGCAGGATTCAAAGTAATGAAAATATGTGCGAATTCGCAAAATGTTGTGGGGGGGTTGTCAGCACAGATACAAACAAACTCACGAATGCGAAGTTTTCAGCGTTCCCATCGCCAGACCCTTTCAACGTTATTCAAACCAGGGGTACCACGCCGGTTGAAGCGACCAGTCGCTGGCTGGCTGCAGCGCATTGGAATCAAAAGTAAGCGCTCGCAAATGTAGTTGCGCCAGTCGCACTGCTTGACATCAGGTTAGATGCGCCAAGCCAAACAGCGTGGTCGTTCTTCATGAAGGAGCGCGCCAGGCTGTAAATTGAACTCACGAGGACGATTACTGATAATCCAAGAACAACCCACACGTGGTTGTATCCAAAGTGATACTCAAACTCCCCGGCAGCACCACTAAAATCTGCTAACTTGTATACACAACCACCGTCCTTAAGCATTGAGTCAGCTTGGCCAACTGTCACACTTGTCAGCAACAACACAGTCAATGCCATGGCAATAACAAACCCGTCCACAATGCGCCCGCGGGCGACAAAAAGAAACACAAAAATGATCACGGACAGATAGAGAACAACGTCAGTATACGCGAGCTGTAGCTCCATCAGATCCAGGCACTTTTCCGTTGGGTCCGTTGTGCCTTTGGTAGTGCAGTGTGCGTAGTCGTCGATGAACCCTGACTTGGGGAGTAGTGCTGTTTTCCCCTTAACGTTGTTGCATACCTCTGAGATTGGGCTAGCGCTGTCCCCCGGCCGGAAACTATAGGTGAGGTAGCTTACGTTGCCCGCCGTTTGGGTGGGGTTAACACCCGCGACAGTCACCTCTGCCAGCTGGTAGTTTTTAAGAATGAACTTTCCCTTGGTCCCAATATTACGGCTTACGATGGGGTGATGCCGTGTACTATAAATGCACAGAATTAAAGACGTTAATGCAACCGTGAGGCGCATTGTGTTGACCGAATTTTCCATGTTTTTTATCTTATGGTATGGTTATAAGTTGGGCATATACTGCGACAGTCGCAACCAGGGTTATCGCGCTGCGACGAGCGCTGCTAGCATGCACAATATATACACAGGCACTGATGCAGCCATGGTGGAGCATGTGCTCTGGGGGTATTGTTGCACCCCAGCGCCGGAAATGTAGACAAGGACCGTCGCGCAAGCCCCGTGACCCGGGGACAACATATCTGTTGGGTGCTCCGTCCACCGCTTTAGCTCAGGGTACGTGTCAGCGACTGCATCCAACGCTAGCGTGACTGCCGATACAATGACAGAATAGCTTGCGTACAGTTGGATTTGCCCGTTGCACGTTGGCCACAACCACAGGGCGACGGACAATCCAAGGGATGTTAGTGCAGTTAACACATACGGCAATTTACTTCGAATACTCTCGTACCGCGCCCTCGTGTCATATTTTGACATACCGTACAGTGCAATCTTGAATCCGTACCAAATCGCAATGCCGGCAATGCTTGTGATCGTTGTTTTAATCATCGTATTAATTAGTTCGATGCACCGTTGCAGACGCAACACCACTCACAACTCACAGTGGGGTCACAATGGCGCCACCCGATTTGCGTTTTGCTTCGAAATGGCGTGCAGCCGGGAGATCCAACGGCCCGTTTCGGTGGCTGAAGCGATCGAATATCGTCCACCACATGTCGTTACGTGTGCCTGCACATATATATGCTTATCGGACAGCCCTCTACCGACTCCCCCCACCGACTGGGATAAACACGATTGGCGTACTCGCTTCAGCCAATTTAGAGTGCACTGTTGGCAAGCGGGCTCATTATCGTATTCGAACAATCGATGACGGCAAATTCTTGATATTCGGCACAGGCAACATTATTCTGGCAGGAAAGCGATCGCATGCATCAGCCTGCGTGTCGGCGGGTCGCATGGCCAGGCTCATTAGCAAGCACGACGCAGCATCGCGCACAATCTGGCCGGCGGTGCACTCGTCCCCAAATGCGGTCGTGACCGGTGCATTAACAGCACCGGTTAGTCCAGCGATTAAGAATGAAACTGCGCTTGTAAATTTCTCAAACAAGTTTCCTGGAATTGCACTCACCGTTACTGCAAAGAGTGTCACCCCAGAGTTGTACTTGAAGCGGGGAATGGTTATTATCCCGGGCATAACATCCTCAGAACAACTCAATACCGTGGTGGGGGAAATCGGCAGTATCGTATCCAAGTATTTGGTAAACGACGAAGACGCTGCCCAATCAGCTGCACATGGCACGGTATAAGCAAGACAAAAAAACATAATAACAAATCAACGACAATGGAACACAACAAGCAAGAAACCGGTGAAACGTCCCGGTGGTTGGGTGAGATGCCGTTTGCTGCAAGAGAGGCATACCGGCTTGGCAGCAGACTGCATGGCGGCCAGTCAGCAATATCATCCTTGAAAAGGCGGTTCGCGTATTCTGCAGGCAACGAATTCCCAATCCAAGTCAACCCCCCCACCGGTGCGCTAGCTGAGCACCAAGCTACACATTATCCGGTGAAACCCAATTATAAACCCCCCGAGTACACCGGGTCACCACGTACACATGAACAGATTGCGGCCCATGAGAACCAGATCGCCATGCAACCGTCATTGGAACGCAGTGTACTTATGCAGGAACCATTGGACCAATCAAGTGGGACTTTTAAGCCTACCGATTTTAATACATTTACACAGGGCCATGTGCGCGCTCGTGCACATTTACTCCCGCCACACCAGTTACACCCAGCCGTCAAAGGTACAACGAGGCCAACCCTGCCACCGCACGCAACCCCCGCGGGCACCCAGCCATTTAACTACTTTCCCAAAATACCAGGCACAGCACCAGCCAGGATCAGCAATGGTTTGTACCCAAACCTTAGGGTGCCGGGACTAGCAAGCTGGACGGACCGTGGTTAGATGGCATGAAGGAGCCCCGTTTGCAACTGGCAATGTCCGTGTATTGATGAAATTGCAGTTCGCAGAATCGATACGTTACATGAATACGCTGGTACAATAACCGCATTAACAACAGTGTGCAATATGTTTGCGCGTAAGTCAGCGACCACCGCGGCCAGCTGGTGCGTGCTTGGGGGGCACTGGCCCACATCACAACTGACCACTAAAATTTCGTGCGTCAATCCGCCCGACCCCCATTCCACAACTGCATGGGGGAAAATGCTGTGCTGCGCACCGGTCGCTGTCGTAGCAATTGTGTAAAGGGATAGCATCTCCCGAATGCAGGTCCTTGAGATGGTCAGCCCATGCAATGCACCAACAGCCCCGACAATCATTCGGCCCAACCACGTCTGCCGCCCCCATGCGGGTTTCCTGCCAAAATGTTGCATGATTACATCAGTACACCCACTCAGTTGTAACGGGGACTCTGACTCTTTGGTTGTCACAGTCGAATTTACAATGACAGGCCACACTTCATCAATCGAAAGGCCCGCAGCAACACATGCACTAAAGAACAAGCGGAACTGTTGTGTCTGGCACAGTAAGGCCCCAGTCGTCGTGGCTATTGCAACCGCCCAGCATGCTGCCCCCCGCTGTAACCCTGTAATCGACTGCAACGATCGCACCGCAGCTGGCCAACCAGCACCTGCCCCCAACGTCAGCTCCTTCAAAACCCCGCCAGTATTCATTTTCAGAGACAAGGCAGTTCCGGAAATACACCAGACCTTTATCGTGCGGTTCGTGACCCCCTGAAAGGAGCACTGCACGCCACCACTGCGTGGTAGCACAATGCCTTTTGTTATTACAGTAGCAACTGGGGCGATACACAACATTGGTCCATAAAGTGTTGCAAACGCAGCGGAACGCATGTCCAATTGAATTTGGTTGACAACATGCTTCAGAACTCGATACCACCGCTTGTTAACCTGTGCACAAAACACCATTTCCCGCAAACCAACGCAACACAGGATCTCAGCAAGAATCTCATCTGGGATACCATCCATTTTACATGTACCGATTGTTATATTTGTGAGCGTCAGCAAAAACCAAATTTACTATTTCTTTATGCAGCGGTTCTATTATGGGGTAATTTACGAATACACCCTTGCACAGGTGGCAAATGAGCACTTTCTGTGCGGAACGTAGAAATAAATATAAAGAGGAAACTGGGGCATGCAATGCGTGCGGAAAATACATTACGTCCATCAACTATTTCCTTATGTGCTATGCATGCAACCATTAGCAAGCACAACATACCATTGAAAGCAACGTGCAATCATGTGCGTATTAAAAAAAATTGTATACATTAGATTATACGTCCCCCCCCCC
>CESE01027222.1_pt1 | contig 22565 bp, 18 predicted proteins | sample 350271 | NCBI WGS metagenome assembly CESE01 (sample SAMEA2621536, study PRJEB7988) | marine metagenome | isolation source: saline water (ENVO:00002010), including | reverse complement strand
TTTGCAGAAGAGTTATAGTTATTAGCCTCACTATCTAAACAGCCGTAGATTTCGTTTCCGCATTCAAACAATTCGTATGAAAAAGAATCTACGTAGTAAATTCCATTAATTTCATATCCTTCGTTAGGCGAAGGTGTTAGGATATATTCAGTTCCTGATTCAGTAGTAAATATCAAATTTAATTCTTCATTTACTAAATACCCATCTTTATACTCTGTAGTTAAATCGTCCCCCATAATAGGAAAAGCAGTTTCTAAACCATCAATATTACTTGAGCCAGCGCAAATTAAGTTTTCCTCGTTGTCTAAGAAAAATGCACCTAAAGTACCAGCTCCTAATTCTTCAATCGATTGTATCGAGGAATTAGGTAAGGCAAAAGTCATGTTAGTTCCAGTGTTACTATAATCGTAGCTTAAACTTAAACAACCTTCTTCTTCATCTTCATCATTATCACATATTCCATCATTGTCTGAGTCTACGTTACAGTTTCCAGAACAGTTGTAACCTTCTTCTGGATAAAGACAATTGCTGTTGTTGCTAGCTTCTGGATTAAAGTTACACGCTTCAGAGTCAGTACAACCTTCTATCTCTTGCTCATCGCAAATGCCGTCATCATCCTCGTCATTAGCACAATTGCCATCACAGTCATAAGAAGTAGTTATTATTGTTAGAGTATGCTCTTGTAGATTAGATGTATAATATTCGTTATTACTTACTAAGAAAGAAGCGAGCTCTGCTCCATAACTTCCATCCATCGAGTATACAGGTATATGAACTTGATTAGCGTAATTACCAGCACCCATTGAAAAGTTTCCTGGACTACTGTTGTAAATTATTACTGCAGCAGCTCCCGCATTTTGTGCGTTTAATGCTTTCTGACTAAACTGACATTCACCTCTTTTAATAAGTGCAATTGCACCATCGAAAGTAAAATCTAACGTATGGCAACCTAAATTATTAGACTCATCTATCAATACAATAGTAGCATTGTTAGTATCTTCTAGCTCTCCTCCCCAATTAGCAGGCGAAACAGGAACGTTGTAAGACGAAGGACTGCTAATGTAAACGCAAGAACCGTCATCTGTTGAAGCATCTTCATTAAAATTGCAAGAGCCAATGTCGGTACATCCTGCTATATCAAAGATACAAGAGTTATCTTCAATGTTAGCAAAAGAATTGTAGTTATTAGCCTCAGTATCCATACAGCCATAGATCTCATTTCCACATTCAATCATTTCGTATAAAAAAGAATCTACATAGTAAATTCCATTAATTTCAAATCCTTCGCAAGGAGAAGGTGTCAGTTTATACTGAGTACCATATTCATTAGTAAATATTAAATATAGTTCTTGGTTTGTTAAATAGCCATCTATAACCGCTGTAGTTAAATCGTCTCCCATAATTGGGAAAGCTGTTTCTATCCCATTAATGCTACTTGAGCCAGCACAAACGAAGCTTTCTTGATTGTTTAAGAAAAATGCACCTAAAGTCCCAGCTCCTAATTCTTCAATCGATTCAATCGAGGAATTATGCAATGCAAAAGTCATGTTAGAACCAGTATTTGTATAATTATAGTTTAACTCACATTCCGAAGTTGAAGCCAAAGCAGAAACTGATAATAATAAACTTAGAAAGAGGATAGAAATTTTCATAGTTGAGCTAGTTTATAGTTGTTAAATTCTGTAATGAATCTATAATTACAGAAAATTAAATTTTTCCTCATAAAAGGAAAAATAAGATTGAAAATGCAGAACTTACTATTGCTATTTTCATTGTGTTTTTACTAATTTGTTGAACTAGATATTAATGTTACTTTAAACTTTAACAGCGTCTTGTTTAAGTTTATTGGTAAATCATTAAACACTTAATTAAAGCTTCAACAATCATACCAACATGTTAACTTGTTGAAAATAATTAACATGAAAAAACGAGTACAACAATTTTACTATTAAAAGGACTGCAGCAGTAATTTGTGAGTTTCTCTAAAACCTTGAACTAATTACTAAAATATTTCCATGTTTATAGAAATATTTGTTGCGGGGATTATAATAATAAATTAATTTATCTACATAAAACCCATGAAAAATAAATTACACGATTCACAAATTATTAAACTATTTAGTGTTCAATAATTGCAAGATACACAAATACCAGTAGCTTCAATTTCAAAATCATTAATTAAATGACCATGTATGGAAATACGAATAGGCTTTTCGGTTTCTACGCATGTTACAGCTTGACAACTTGAGCATTTAAAATGAATATGTTTGTGATTGTGACAATCTAATGAACAACTACTGCTACACACCGCAAAAAAAGTTTCTTTCTCAACTATCAACGCTTTATGGATAATTCCATTTTCAATTAATGCAGCAAGAGTACGATACAATGTAACTCTGTCAAAATTATGAAGTGCGTTTTGAATTTCTGAAAATGAAATCGCTTTATTGTAATTGAATATTACTGAAAGAACTTGTATTCGAGTAGTTGTAACTTTTAATTTTCGCTCTCTTAATAGATTCGCTAAATGAATGTTTTCTTTCATACGAGATGACTTGTTAAAATGAAATGTTTATACCTATTATTAAGTTAAAGCCTAAGTCATCAGCAAAGTATCGTTGTCGATTTAGATAGTCACGGTAAGTTTCATTGAGCAAGTTTTCTGCTTTTACAAACATGTTTAATCTAAGTCTACGCAATTGCTTTTCGGCTGATACCTTTAGACCTACCAAGTAATATGATTCAGGTGGAGCCAAAAAATCTTGAGAAGGAAGTAGGTTTTTTTGTTCAAAGACATACCTGCTATTCATTTGAAAGCCTACATTATGAAATTTTCCTACTTCAGGAATCTGATAGTTTAAGTCGGTATAAAGATTATTTGATGGCATATAAACTAAGGGCATCTTATTCTTTAGGTCATACCCATCTAAGTAACTGTATTTTCCTGTTATATTAAATTGCTCGTTTATCTTATAAGTTGCGGCCAGATCAAATCCCGCTAGTCGGGCATCTGTTTGTTCGTATTTGAACACAGGAAAAGCGCCACGTATTGTTAAGCGAATTTCATCTTGTGGATTAAGAAAAATGTAATTGTTAATATGTTGATAATAGAACAGACCTTCAAAGAATAACCTGTATTTAACATTTCCTTTTAGCGATACCGTGTTTTTAACCGAAGTCTCTTTGCTGAGCATTGGATCCCCTTCTTCAATTCCGCTAACTCCTTGGTGCAAGCCATTGCTGTAAAGCTCATTCACTTTTGGATTTCTCCCTGCATAACCAATGTTATATGTTGCTTTCCAACCTTTACCTAAATCATGAGTAAGTCCACCAATAGCACTCAGATTATTGTAGACGTTTTCGTATCGGATAATTTCTCTTGGAACGCTGATAGATATTGCAGCTACTTTTCTGTCTTCAAAATCATAGCGTCCACCAAATTCTATCGTAGTTTTTTCAAATCTTTTAGATAAGAGACCAAATACGCCATATTCGTAAGCAATATAATCTGGGATAAGGGGAAGTATTCCAGTTTCTGGAAGGTTTGTATTGGCAACCCTATTCATCTGAATACCACTTTTTAATTCCCAATTTCTTGGTAAGAAGTTTTGGTATTTTACTTCAATAAAATTTGAAACTTGCTTTAAACTCAGAGCGGGCATATTAGACCTTCCGCTTCTGCGCACATCAAACTCTTTTCTCAAATTGTATTGAGCAGCATACGTAAAGTCAAACCACTGCTTCTCGTTTATGGTATACTTTGTATGGAGTTTAAGCAAATGATGGTTTACCTTTTGGTAAGGAGAATTTATGGAATAGGAAAAATTGTCTTCTGTAAAAAACGGAGTATCTCGCTCAAGAGCTTCCTCTAAATCAGTAAGGTTTCCAATATGAGCACCTCTAAGAACGCCCAAGTGAGCATTAAAAGAGCTAAAATACACTTCACTGTACCACTTTTTGTTCCATGCCTTCTCGAATTGCAAAGCTATATTGGCCTCTTGATTACCAGTGTTTCGAAGAAAGTATTTTGACGTTCGGTTATCACCACTTTTTTTCAGCGTTCCTATAGCACGCCAGCCCACTATTTTCCTGTATTGCTGCATTTCAAAATTAAGCCCATTTCCCAAGCCGTTAGACTCAAAAAAGTAGCGCCCTTCTCCATGCAGGTGTGGTTCTTGGGCTATTTTTTTTGGCTCCACCAATATAACACTCCCTAAAGAACTGCCTTGATATTCCAATGCACCAACACCTTTTATAACCGTAATTCTATTGGCAACAAAAGGATCTATCTCAGGACTATGGTCCACACCCCATTGTTGTCCACCTTGAGCTATTCCATTGTTTAAAATTGCAAGTCTGTTTCCGTAGAGTCCATGAACTACTGGTTTCGCAATTCCACTACCGTTTTTAATGGCACTTACACCTGAAATATTTTCAAGCATTGTTGCTAAATTCTTATCGGAATTTTGAGCAATACTTTCTGAATTCAAAGATTGAGTTTCTTGAGTTGTGACTTTTCCACTTTGACCTATAATCGCCACTTCCTTCATCAGATGACTATTATGGTCTAAAAATACAGCTATTGTAGTATCACTTGAAATTTCCAAAAACAGATCTTGTGTTTCACATCCTATGTGACTGATAGAAATATGATATTTTCCACTACAAACCTTATTAAAATCGAAAAATCCAACACTATCTGTAACACTTCCTAATTGTAATTCTTTTACAATGATGGTAGCATATGAAATAGGAATACCTGTACTCAGATCTTTAACAATCCCAGATATAGCTAAATTGCAATTTTGAGCATAAGCTAGTATAGGTAAAACTAAAATAACACAACAGAGGGCAATACGTTTATTGAACTTCCACATTAAATATAACTTCTATGTCTGTTTCGCCTCCAGCATTTGTCATATCACCACCTGATACACCAGAAGCATCTTTGCTTGGTTCATGTCTCAAAGTCACTGTCATACTTCCTGAGCCCGTTCCATTTGTCGTCAAAATTGTTGAAACACCTATTGGGTCACCATTTTCATCCACATCGTCATAAGTAACGTTTATTCCGCTTACAGAAGTTTCAAAAAAGAATTGGTGATCTACCCCTTCTTCTTTCACCTCTTCGGTTATATCCTCTGCCGGATCCTCCAATTCATTTAACAACTCCAATAAACCAGTATAGGTAGTGTTAGCCTCAAGCGTTCCGCCAGTAATGGTTGGAGCATTACCTCCATCCCCGTCTAAATCTTGAAAAGCCAGTACGATAGAAGTTCCCCCTGCAGTTGGTGTTAATGAAAAATTAAGCGTTGTAATAACCTCCTCTTCATTAGGTATGATTGGATCTTTTGGTTCATCTTTTTTACAAGAAGTGATCAATAACATGCAAAATGTTCCTGCTACAAGAAATAAATTAATATTCTTCATTATTTTAGTTTTAAATTAAGAATAGAACAAATATATATATATTTATTGCAACATTGTTGCATTTTATTATGGTTTTTATTTTCATAAAAATAGAATTTATATTTACGACTCGCAGAGACATATTTGTAATTTAAATAAGTTTATATATTAATAAAAATGTAAGTCGTCAGGTCCAGTTTGACTCTAAATTCTCAAATTTAAGTCATACTTTCTCAAATTAAGATTTACCATAGGATTAGAAACAAAACAACGAATCACAATACTTAAAAAAGAGTTACGAATCAAACTCTTTAAAATCAGTAAGAATATTAATCCGTAGTTTGATGTTTAGATTTCTTGTTCTAAACAATTATTGAGGCAGTTTCACTTTCTAGTTCTATTGTAGTTATTAAATCTATCTTTCTATTAACTACTATAAGAACTATAAAAGTCGAATTACGTTTATCAATAATAATAATCTTTCCTAGATTAATCTTATTTACATTGGCTATATTAATTTTTTCTGAGCTTTTACTTTCAAACTTCTTTTGGTTAAAATAAAGTCAACACTATTTCCAAATTTATTTACAGCACGATATAAATAGTTATCTATATCTCTTACCTTATAATATTCTGTAATTTTGGAAACATTCCTATAGATATTTCCCCAAAACAAATAGCAATAAGTTTGAGCTGTATACTTTTTCAAAATAAGTTTTGAGAAGGATAAATTTATTAGTTAATAAAGATAAATACGATTGCCGTTTAAGTAATAATTTCAGATCTTCTATAAACTTTAAAGTTATTTTTTTAGTTCACCACGAAAATGCACACTATGTTTTGTGACCTTTTCGTTTTATAAATTTTGTTAAATAGGTTTAGTATATATAAACAATTGTCATTATGAATATCGACTTTTGAGCAATTTAAAACGTATTTTTATTTTGTAATTTATAATAATAATCGTCTTAGCAAACTGAAATAAATTTTTCGCTTGTGTGAGTGTTTATTTGTCCAAAATTAGAATTTATACTCTTGGTTTTACTATCTAATAACCATGTCTTGTTTTATAACATCTAATAATGAAGCAAAAGTTTTGGGGCTAAAATGGGGAAATCAATGTTTAAGATTAATGAAGAAATAACTAGAGATATGATTATACTTTTTCAGTCAATTTACCTATTAGTATTCAACTGTTTAGTTAATTAAGACTTCTATATACTTTAAAATAGCATCCTTTTCTTTTGGATTAAAGAAGACGGTTTCTGGATCTCTCCTAAACCAAGTCATTTGTCGTTTTGCATATCTACGTGTATTTTTCTTTATTTCAGATATTGCAAATTCCAAACTTATTTCGCCATCTAAATGGGCAAACAGTTCTTTATAGCCAACAGTTTGTAAGGCATTATTTTCTTTATAAGGATAAACACTTTTAACTTCTTCGAGTAAGCCTTGCGTAAGCATTATATCTACTCTTTGGTTAATGCGTTCATATAAAATTTCACGCTCTCTACTAAGTATTACCTTAATCGTTTTAAAGTTTCTTTTTTGCTGCTGACGTATTCTAAAAGATGTAAATGTTTTACCTGATGCTTTAAATATTTCTAGAGCACGAATAATTCTATGAGGATTTAGCTTATCTACAACCTTATGATATTCTGGGTCTATAAGTTCTAATTCTTTCTCTAAAACTTCAATTCCTTCTGTTTTGCACCTCGTATTTAACTCATCTCTAATTTCTTTAGGGACTTTAGGGAAATCATCGAAACCTCTACAAACGGCATCAATATATAAACCTGAGCCTCCAACCATTACAACTAAGTTACTAGCTTTATGTAGTTCTTCAATTTTAGCTAAAGCATCTCTTTCGAACTGACCAACGGAGTAATTATCTTTAATACTAAGGTTTTGAATAAAGTGATGTTTAACTTTAGCTAACTCTTCCTTACTTGGTACTGCTGTACCAATACTCATTTCTTTGTAAAACTGTCTGGAGTCGCACGAAATAATTTCAGCAGAATAATTCTTAGCAATTTCTAATGAAAGTGCTGTTTTTCCTATTGCAGTAGGACCCGAAACAACAATTAAGTATTTCTGCATTAACTAAGGTATTTAAAAAACTTTTTAATTATACCTAGCTTTGAAGCATAAGGTGCATAACGAACTGGAATATCCAACCAAGTTCCTCTTTTTACAATACCTTTTTGATGACTAAAACACTCAAAACTTGCCTTAGCATGATAACTACCAATTCCACTGGGTCCAACTCCTCCAAAAGGAAGGTTTTCGCTTGTAATATGTACAAGAGTATCATTTAGGCACCCACCACCAAAGTAAAGGTTCTCCAGAAAATAATCTTGTTCAGTTTTAGTCTCTCCAAAATAATAGGCAGCTAAGGGTTTATCCTTTTCGTTAATTTTTTCTATAGTTTTAGTCAAATCTGTAAAACTCAATATAGGAAGTAAAGGCCCAAATATTTCTGAAGACATAACCTTAGAATCCCAATTTATATTGTCTAAAATGGTAGGCTCTATAAACAATTCTTCGACGTTAGTTTTTCCACCGTGTACAATATTATTAATTTCTAACATTGCGTTAATTCTACTGTAATGTTTCGGGTTTACAATTCGAGCAAAGTCTGGACTTAGTTGTGCGTTAGCGCCTAAGGCTAGTTCAATTTCTTGAATAAGTAAATCTATAAATTCAGCTTTTACACTTTGGTGAACATAAATATAATCTGGAGCTATACAAGTTTGACCTGCATTGTAGAGTTTACCCCAAATAATACGTTTAGCAGCAAGTTTTAATTTTGCATCTTTATTTACTATAACAGGGCTTTTACCACCCAATTCTAGTGTTACCGGACAAAGTTGTTCTGCTGCAGCTTTCATTACTATTTTTCCAACTGCAGTACTACCTGTAAAAAAGATATAATCCCATTTTTGTTTTAACAAATACTGATTTATGTCTATTCCTCCTTCAATTACGCAAACGTGTTGTTGCTCGAATACTTCAAGGACTAGTTCTGAAATAATCTTCGAAGTATTTGGTGTAAGTTCCGACGGTTTACAAACAACACAATTTCCAGCAGCAATAGCAGCAATAAGTGGGTTTATTACCAATTGAAAAGGGTAATTCCATGGAGCTATTATTAAGACTTTTCCATAGGGGTCGTTGTAAATATAGTCTCTCGAAGGGAAGTTTAATAATGAAGCTTTTACACGTTTTGGCTTTCCTAAACAGTTTATGTTTTTAATAAAATAGTTGAGTTCTGTTAAAACAACTCCTATTTCAGAACTATAAGCTTCAAGCTTTGGCTTTTTTAAATCCTCATAAAGAGCCTCTAATATTTGAGCCTCGTTCGAATTTATTCCTTTTTTTAACCTTATTAAAGCATCTTTTCTATAAGAAATAGAATGCGTCTTTTTGGTTTTAAAAAAAGAGTCTTGCTCTTTAAGCTTAGTCTGAAGTTCTAGCATAGTTTATTCGTATTGATCAAAGTCATCGAATCCTTCAAATATATCGTCGTTGAACATACCTTCTTCTCCGCCATCTTCATCTTCGTGAGTTTCAAATTGAATATCTTCTCTTTCTCCCGGCATTAAACCTTCGCTATATATAAGTGTAGGATAAGATTCTCCTGGTTTAGGTTCTGTAATTTCCATCAGTTCCACATAGAAAGTCCACATGTTTAGGAAGTCGAAGATATATAAAAATTTGTCTCCTTGTTCCGAACACATTTGTTCTAGGTTCCAGTCGCCCATTACAAAAGCTTTTTCATCCACCGGAAAAAGACTAATTTCATCTCCTTGATTCCAGTGCTCATCACTTTTATAAAATGAAGCCATTTCACCAGTGTCTAGAGCAAATGCTTGTACTATACTGTTATGAAAATCTTCGAAATTAGCTTCGCTAGAAATTTCAATATCTCTAAAAATGTCAGCTTGCTTAAAGTCAAGAATAACACGAAAACCGTAAATGGTCATATTAATTTTTTTATAAATGTACGAATCCTTTTAATGCTTAACCAAATCTAAGTCTTTTGCTTTTTCTAGCATAAACTCAAAGGCTTGATCATAATCGTTGGTTATTACACCATCTAAAATAGCTTCACGAATTTGATTTTTAATATCACCTACCATTTTACATGGAGTAATATTAAAAGTTTTCATGATCAGTTCTCCAGAAATTGGGGGTTGCCAATTTCGTAGTTGATCTCGCTCTTCTATATCTTTTAGTTTTTCTCTAACAATTTTAAAATTGTTGAGGTACTTTATAACTTTCGTTTCGTTCTTGGAGGTGATGTCTGCTTCACATAAAAGCATTAAATCATCAATGTCATCTCCAGCGTCAAATAATAGTCTTCTAATGGCCGAATCGCTAACTATGTCTTTAGACAATACGATAGGGCGGAGGTGAAGTAGCACCAATTTTTGTACATACTTCATCTTATCATTTAGCGGAAGTTTTAGTCTTTTAAAAATTTTAGGTACCATTTTAGAACCTAAAAATTCATGCCCATGGAAAGTCCAACCATGCCCATCTTCAAAACGTTTTGTAGGTGGTTTTGCTATATCGTGCAAAAGTGCAGCCCAGCGCAACCATAAATCATTGGTGTTTTCAGATAGATTTTCTAAAACTTCTAAAGTATGGTAAAAGTTGTCTTTATGCCCTTTTCCTTTAATAATTTCTACTCCGTAAAGAGCTACAAACTCAGGGAAAAATTGATGTAATAATTCGGTGTTAAATAATATCTTAAAACCTTTTGATGGGTTTTTAGCTAAAATAATTTTATTCAACTCATCTATAATACGCTCCTGAGAAATAATTTCTAAACGTTTAGCATTTCGTTTTAAAGCTTTGTAAGATTCCTCTTCAATGGTAAAGTCTAATTGAGTAGCAAAACGAACACCTCTTAACATTCTTAATGGATCGTCGGAATAGGTAATGTCAGAATCTAGCGGAGTCTTTATAATTCCATTTGCAAGATCTTCCATTCCGTTAAATGGATCGACTAATTCGCCAAAACGCTCTTTATTTAAACACAAAGCCAACGCATTTATAGTAAAGTCTCTTCTGTTTTGATCGTCTTCAAGAGTACCATTTTCTACAATAGGTTTTCTAGAATCTCTACGGTACGATTCTTTTCGAGCTCCTACAAATTCGAGTTCCAAATCGCCATGTAAAACCATAGCAGTTCCAAAGTTTTTAAAAACTTGAACCTGTGGCTTACCATGCAATTTTTGAGCTACCTTTTTTGCTAATTCAATTCCACTACCTACACAAACTACGTCTATGTCTTTAGGTTCCTTTCGCTGTAAAATAACATCTCTTACATATCCACCAATCACATAGGTTTCGAGACCTAATTCGTCAGCACATTCCGAAATGCATTTAAATACTTTATGTTGTAAGTGTTCTTTCAATTTACTTTCTGATGATGTTTATTAATCCCGAAGCGTCTAATTTAATAATCATTGAACTTTGCTTCTGCTCAGGTTCATCTTGTTGCAAATTTACAATATGATCTACAGAATTCTTAATTTCTTCGCTAATCTCTGCAAAACAATTGGCTTGTTTTTCTCCGGATATATTTGCTGAAGTAGAAATTACAGGTTTATTTAAGTTTCTAATAATTTCTTTACAGAATTTATCTTTTACTATTCTAATCCCTAAACTTTTATCTTTGTTTATTGCGTTTGATGCAATTCCTAATGGATTGTCGTAAATAATGGTAAGTGGTTTTTCTGTAAACTCTATAAGGTCCCATGCTACCTCTGGAACTTCTTCAACAGTTCGTTCTAAGCGAGTATCGCTATCAACTAGTGCAATAAGACTCTTAGTTTCGCTGCGTTTTTTAATTTCGTATACTTTCTTTATTGCAGCTTCATTACTGGCGTCGCAACCTAGTCCCCAGATAGTATCTGTAGGATATAATATAACGCCACCTTCTTTTAAAATGGCTACTGCTTTTTGAATTTCATCTCGCATTATCGGTACTTCTTATAAATTTTGTATTTTCTGAATAATGAAAGCTTCCTTTTTTCTGGAACTCCATTTTTAAGAATGTATGTGTCGGTGGCTTCAACCATTCTTTTGGCTGATAATCCATCCTTGTAAGGATGGTAATTGGCAATAATACTAGCTCTTTTTGAAGCTAATGGATCAGTGTTAAGGTTTGTATTTACACATTCAATTAATTCTGAATCTTGTAAAATATTGTGCCAAGCAACTTGCGGACTTCTAGTATTTAGAGTTATAACGGGTTTGTTAAGGAGTAAAAACTCATAAACTACAGAGGATGTATCGCTAATCATAAGGTCAGATATTAGAAGATACTTTATAATATTTTTGTCTGAAATAAATATGATGTTAGAGACCTTACTCGCAAGTTTTTTATAGTTTTTTATAATTTCTTGATCCATCAAATCATGAAACTTAATAAGAATAAGTTTTGTTTTATCTTCTGCTAAAACATTTATCTGGCTAATTAGACTTTTTGCTGACGTTAGTGAGGGAGAAAATGTTGGAGCGTATAGAATAACTTTAGCTGCTTTATACTTCCCTAATAACTTAAATTTATCGTCTACGTAATTCTCTGAGTTTGTTCCATAAATATCTAGCTTAGACCATCCTGTTTCTATAACCTCAAAATCTTTATACTTAGTAGATAGTAGTTTAAATTTTTCAGTAAAGTAAGGTCCAGGAGTAAGGTATAAATCAAAGCAATGACGAATTCTAAAATGACCTTTTTTCTCTCCTGCTAATCCATGAAAAACTTGGACTTTAAGTCCTCTTAAAAAGTGAGGTACTTCATTTCCTGGAACATAAATAGCGTCACTTTGAAAAGATTTTAACTGACTAATTTCTGAAGTGTAATTATCTTTTTTAAATGGAAAGTCTTGAGTAAGTTTCTTAGAGATATACCATAGATAAGAGTGCCCCCTTTCTTCTAACTCATTCCGAATAGGAGCTAAAATGCCAAAGGCATATGGGTTTTCACAAAACAAAACACACCTCATCTACTTAAACCCCTTATTTATTATCCATAGTTTTACATAACGAGTAAAAATGGTGTAGGCGTAAAAGCTCGCAATAAAAAATCCTTGAAAACCATCTAAAAATCCAAGTCTGAAAATATAATGATTAATAAATCTAAAGAGAGGTTTAAGTAAAAGCCTAGGTAAAGTTGCTTTTTGATTTTTAATCGCTAATTCCTGGGCTTGAAGTTGGGCTACTTTATTTTTTTTAGCAATAAAACTATCGAAGTTTTTATAGGTATAATGTATAATACGTTCTTTAAGAAAGCCGATTTCTTTAGAGGATTCTATTTCTTCGTGTACTAACTTCCCATTGTACTTACAATAATCTCTATTTATTACTCTTACTACCTTATCGTTTTGCCAGCCACTAAATTTTATTTCTTTTTTTAACAAAAAGTTCCTTCTATATATCCAATATGCACCAAAATTAGATGTGCTATTAACAGCCTCAATAATTTCTTTTTGAAGTTTTTCTTCAATTCGTTCATCAGAATCTAAAAGAACAATCCACTTATGAGAGGCTTCTTCGATTGCGTGATTTTTCTGGTTTGAGAAGTTGTCAAATTTCCTTTTAATTACTCTTGTATTGTATTTTTTAGCAATTTCGATAGTATTATCGGTGCTATAAGAGTCGATTATAATAATTTCATCAGCAAAAGAAACGGATTGAATAGCTGCTTCAATATGTATTTCCTCATTGTATGTGGGTATTATAGCCGATATTTTCTCCATAATCTAGATATAGTTTCAAGTATTAGCAAAAATATACATTTTAATAAATAATAGCCTCTTTGAATTCAATTTTCTACAAATTGAAAATTATAAAAATAGAATTTTAATTTTGAGATAAAAGTGTATTTTTACCACGAACTAAATACCCTTCTAAATGCTTACCTTAAATTTCGAAAACATAAAGAAAGCTAGAAATATGTTATTTCTATCTACCGACTTTCTTAATAAATATGGAATCAAATACTACCTCGAAGGAGGTACATTATTAGGTATTGTTAGAGATGGTGATTTATTACCATGGGATCATGATGTTGATATTTCGATAGACTATGCAGATGCTGCTAAATTTGATAAGTTGAGATGGCGTTTTTATCTTAAAGGCTATAGAGTAACTTGTAGAAAAGGTATACAATCTTATGGACCTATAAAGCCAAAAGATTATAGGATTTTTAAAATGAAGCCTTTAGGTTTTGCTTTTATCAAAATATTCTTCCCTGTTTTTGCTGAGAAAATGGTTGTATTAGATATTTTTGTTAAAACCAACGACGATACTCACACCTATTGGCAATCTATGGGGAAAATATTGAGAGTTGATAAATTACATTACGAATCCCAAGATACAGTACAATTAAATGGTGTTTCTTTAACTACACCAAATAATTATAAGGACTATTTAACTTCTAAATATGGAGATTGGACTATTCCTGTAAAAGAGTGGTCGTGTAAAGAAGACGAAAAAGCAATTGTTAACTAGCAAATTATACAGCTACACTATGATCTCTTAAAGCATCGTTCAAGGAAGTTTTCTTGTCGGTGCTTTCTTTTCTTTTACCAATAATTAATGCACAAGGGACTTGATAATCTCCTGCGGGGAATGTTTTAGTATAGGTTCCAGGTATCACTACAGACCGAGAAGGTACATAGCCTTTGTATTCTAGAGGTTCATTACCACTTACATCAATAATTTTTGTGGATGCTGTGAGCACTACATTAGCACCTAACACAGCTTCTTTTTCTATACGAATTCCCTCAACTACAATACATCTTGAGCCAATAAAAGCATTATCTTCTATAATAACTGGAGCAGCTTGTAAGGGTTCTAAAACACCTCCAATACCAACGCCACCACTAAGGTGAACATTTGCACCAATTTGAGCACATGAGCCAACAGTAGCCCAAGTATCAACCATAGTTCCTTTACCTACATAAGCACCAATATTTATATAAGAAGGCATCATAATAACTCCGGGAGCTACAAATGCACCATATCTAGCAATTGCGTGTGGCACAACTCTAACGCCTAATTCTGCGTAGTTTTTCTTCAATTCCATTTTATCATGAAACTCAAAAGGACCAACTTCAATAGTTTTCATTTGCTGAATAGGGAAATATAAGACTACTGCTTTCTTTACCCATTCGTTTACTTGCCACCCATTATCAGTAGGTTCAGCAGTACGAAGTGTACCTTTGTCTATATGTTCTATAACTTTACGAATGGCTGCTTGTACAGAAGCTTCTTTAAGAAGTTCTCTATCGTTCCAAGCCTGTTCTATAATTGTTTGTAAACTGTTCATGTCAAATAAATAAATTAAAAATAACAAATAATACTAGAGTATCTATATAGCTCCTTTAACTGCTTTAATCTTTGCAGTAAAAATTTGAGCAATTGTACTTGCTCTGGATTTAGCTTCGTCTGCTAATTTTTCAGTAAAATGCTCGTCTATATTTATATGAAATAATAGCTACCATCTATCAAAATGTTCTTGCTTAATAGCCAGTGCTATGAGCTTAGGGAAAGGTCTGCCGCTGTAAGTTCTAGTAACTAAAAGTATAGATACCCAAAACGCATACATGGTTGGCATGTGAGTTTTCCAATGTACTTTAGCGATGTCGTTAAATATGAGACTTAATAATTCGTCCTTATTTACCTTATCGTAAAAAGCATCTACAAGTACAATAATATCTTGCTGTATTTCAATCGTTTTCATGCTAAAAGTTTAAAGCTATGCAAAAGTACTTAGAATAGCATCAAGTTTATACATCTATACTAAATAATTACACCTAATTTTACACAATGGATAGTTCACTTATTACAATAGTCAATTTAAAAAAACCAACCAGAATTTTCGACTATATAGTTGAGAATTCATTTTTGGTTTTATCTTCTAAAAGTGCTGTGAAAAAGGCTTTTAAAAAGAAAGAAATACACCTAAATGGGAAGCCTTCTATTACAGGAGATTGGCTTAAATTAGGCGATGAAATTGAATTTATTCCTAATGAGATTAAGCAGCAAAAAGTATTTCCTTTAGAATTAGTTGTTTTATTTGAGGATGAATTTATGGCAGTAATAAATAAACCTGCAGGTTATTCTGTAAGTGGTAATTTTCATAAAACCATTCAAAATGCTTTAAGCTTTAATCTTAAAAAGTCGTTACTAACAGATGCTCTTTCAATTCCTCGCCCTGTTCATAGACTCGATAAATTAACGGCTGGACTATTATTAATCGCTAAAACTAAATCGGCTCAAATAAACCTCGGTAAGCAGTTCGAAGATCAAGTAATTTTTAAAACCTATTACGCTTTAGTGAAAGGAAAATTAGAAGGCGAAGGCGTTTTTGATATACCAATAGACGGTCTTTCTGCTTTTACCGAATATAAAAGCATGAAAATTCAAAAATCTCTTTCGTATGATTTCGTTACATTAGTTGAGTTAAAACCAAAAACGGGTAGAACACATCAGCTTAGAATCCATTTAGCAAAATTTGACTTTCCTATTATTGGCGATTATGTACACGACACAGAAAATGTTTTAAAAGGAAAGGGGCTTTTTTTGGCTGCCTGTGCAATTGAGTTTTCTCATCCAAATACTACAAATTTACTTTCTTTTACCATCCCTTATCCAGCTAAATACGAATCCTTATTTGAACGTGAAAATAGACGTTGGGAGAAGTTTAATAGTTAGTACGGTTATAAATCAATTATTTTTCAATTAATAATATTCAACTATGAATAGTTATTAAAACATCAATTGTATTTTTACAAAAAACGAACTCATGTCCGCACCTAAAGTTTACGATATAATTATAGTTGGAGGAGGAATTGTAGGTTTAGCTACAGCATATAAACTTCAACAAAAACATCCGAATTTAACACTCGCTGTTTTAGAGAAAGAAAATTGTTTAGCCTTTCATCAAACGGGAAGAAATTCTGGTGTTATTCATTCTGGATTGTATTACCGCCCTGGTTCTTACAGAGCAAAAAACTGTGTAAATGGTCGTAAGCAAATTGTAGCTTTTGCCAAACAATATGGAATAGAACACGATGAGTGTGGTAAAATTGTCGTGGCAACCTATGAGGAAGAATTAGATCGTTTAGAAAAAATTCGTAAAATTGGACTCGAAAACGGTTTAATTGGTTTAGAAATCATCGGAAAAGAACGCATTAAAGAAATAGAACCTTTTATTGAAGGGATTAAAGCTTTGTGGGTTCCAGAAGCTGGGATTATAGACTTTAAAGGGGTAACAAATAAGCTTGCCGAATTAGTAAAAGAAATAAATCCAGATTCTGATATTATTACCAATTGTGAGGTGAAAACTTTTGAAAAAGGAGCACTTACTAAAGTACATACTTCTTCAGGTTTTTATAATTCGCATCAAATGATTTTTTGTGGAGGTTTACACTCCGATAGATTAGCTCGAAAAGACAAGGTTAATTTAGACATGAGAATTGTAGGGTTTAGAGGAGATTATTTTGATTTAACTGAAGTAGGAAAGAATAAAATAAAAAATTTAGTTTATCCAGTTCCAAATCCAGAATTCCCATTTTTAGGCGTTCATTTTACGCGTATGACAGATGGCACAACAGAGTGCGGACCAAATGCGGTTTTTACTTTTAAAAGAGAAGGTTATGGGAAATTAGACTTTAATTTAAAAGACACTATTGAAGCGTTGTTGTATAAAGGTACTTGGAAGTTGTTTTTTAAACATTGGCGCTTTGGTTTAGAAGAATACAAGCGAGCATTTTCTAAGCGCTTATTTTTAAAACAATTGCAACGTATGTGTCCCAGTTTAATTATGGAAGACATTAAACCTGGCCGTTCTGGTGTTAGAGCAATGGCTTTAGGTGACGATGGTGAGGTAATAGACGATTTTAAAATAGAGTATAAAGATAAGAGTATTCATGTATTAAACGCTCCTTCGCCAGCCGCAACCGCTTGCTTGTCTATAGGTGATGAAGTGCTGAAAGTTGCCGAAAAATATTTTAACTTGAAGTAAGTTGATTTAAAAATCGTTCTTTTTTGTTTTGCAAATATTTTAAGGAAATAACACTTAAATCAACTCATTCTGAATTATATATTATTTAATATTCATGGCTTTGTTTGTTGTAATGTATCTACATTTGCAATTCATTAACAAAGTAGAGTAGATGCTTGATTATGTAATTATTGGAGGAGGTCAAGCAGGTTTAGCTATGGCGTATCAATTAACAAAGTCTGAAAAGAGTTTTATAATTTTTGATGGTGGAACTAAAATTGGTGATTCTTGGCTTAATCGTTGGGATTCCTTAAAGTTGTTTACGCCCACACAATACAACCATTTACCTGGCTTTAAATTCGATACTCCTAAAGGATATTATCCTAATAAATTTGAAGTAGCAAAATATTTTAAAGAATACTCAGAGCATTATAATTTCCCTATTCAGTTTAATACATTAATCTCGTCAGTGTGTAAAAATGAAAAAGGTGCTTTTACCGTTTCGCACAAAGCAGGCGAAATAGAAGCAAAAAATGTTATTGTTGCTACCGGACCATTTCATACACCATATACGCCTCCATGTCATAAAAAAATTGCTAAAGAAGTAATTCAAATACATAGTAATTTTTATAAATCTGTGAACCAATTACAAAAAGGGAATGCCTTAGTTGTAGGTTCTGGTGATTCGGGTTATCAGATTCTTGACGAAATATCTAAAGATAAATCTAGAAACGTATATTTTTCTGGAGACACTAATGTTAAGTCCATTCCACAACAATTTTTAGGAAAAACTCTTTGGTGGTGGTTTACTTTAATCGGATTTTTAAGCTTTACTAAATACAGTTGGATTGGTAGAAAAATTAGAGATACCTCGCAACCCGTAATTGGTACAGACGTAAAAGAAATTCTTTCTAGAGAAAATGTTATTCCTGTAGGACGCACAAATGATGCAGACAAAACATCATTATATTTTGAAAAGAAAAATGTATCTGATATTAAAAATATTGTTTGGGCTACAGGATATCGTCCAAATTTTTTCTGGATTGATGGTTTAGAACTAGATGAGAATAATTACCCTAAGAATTATAGAGGTGTTAGCAATATAAAAGGATTGTATTTTATTGGATTGCCTTGGTTGTACACTCGTGGTTCTGCTACTTTAGGTGGGGTTTCTAATGATGCAGCTTATTTGGCTAATGTAGCAACGAAAGAATAGTATACCATAATATTGAAACCAAAAAAAGTGAGTCCTAGTATAAGGCTCACTTTTTTGGTTTCATTATATTAATACTCCAGAAAGCAATAGTTAAATAGTTCTATAAATTCTCAATTACCATTGCAGAAGCACCGCCACCACCATTACAAATACCAGCAGCACCAAACTTACCACCGTTTTGTTTAAGAACATTAATTAAGGTTACAATAATACGAGAACCAGAGTTTCCTAGTGGGTGCCCCAAAGAAACAGCCCCACCATTAACATTTACTTTAGCTGAATCTAATCCTAATTTTTGAACATTAGCTAATCCAACAACAGAAAAAGCTTCATTTAATTCCCAATAATCTACATCCTTAATGTCGATTCCAGCTTTTTCTATAGCAATAGGAACTGCTTTTGCAGGAGCGGTAGTAAACCATTCTGGCTCGTGAGCTGCATCAGCATAAGAAGAAATTTTAGCTAGAGGGGTTAAGCCTAGTTCAGCAGCTTTTTCAGCAGACATTAAAATTAGGGCAGAAGCACCGTCGTTTAATGTTGAAGCATTCCCAGCTGTTACAGTACCATCTTTTTTAAATACAGTACGAAGCTTTAAGAATTTCTCCTTGTTTATTTTTGTATATTCTTCGTCCTCAGAAATCACTATTGCGTCTTTTCGTCTTTGTGGAACTTCTACAGAAACAATTTCTTCGGAAAATCTACCTGCAGTCCAAGCTTCCGCAGAACGTTCGTAAGAAGTTAAAGCAAAATTATCTTGCTCTTCTCTGGTAAAGTTCATTTCGTCTGCACATTTTTCTGCACAAACCCCCATGTGAACCTTATTGTAAACATCGGTAAGACCATCTTTTACTAAACCATCTATAATAGCACCATCACCTAAACGGTAACCATTACGAGCTTTATCCATGTAATAAGGTACTGCAGACATATTTTCCATACCACCTGCAATAACAATATCATTGTCTCCAGCTTTAATACTTTGAGCAGCCATCATGATAGCTTTCATACCCGAAGCACAAACTTTATTTATGGTTGTACAAGGAACATCCTGTGTAAGACCAGCAGCTAATGCGGCCTGACGAGCAGGAGCTTGACCATTATTGGCTTGCAATACATTACCCATAATAACCTCTTGCACAAGAGTTGGGTCTAAATTAATTTTATTTAAAGCACCTTTAATAGCTACTGCACCAAGCTGAGGTGCTGCTAAAGATGACAAAACTCCCCCAAAACTCCCCATTGGAGTTCTTACGGCCGATACTATAACTACTTCTTTCATAACAGACATTTTTAAGACACGCAAGCTACAAAAAATGTAGGTTCATTTTGTATTGATTTTCTCTTTGTGAAGAATACAATTTTGTTTAAGTTCGTCGTAAACCATTTGTAGATGAAAAAAGTACTAGAGATTATTAGAGATCATCATAATCTGATATACAGAATAGGGTTATTTGTAGTTGCTATTGGACTAAGTGTATATTTAATGCCTCGAAAATTGAGCTTTGAATATGAGCCTATAGAGGGGAAACCATGGCCTCATGAAAGCTTAATTTCTGATATGGAATTTTCGGTTCTTAAATCTGCGGATAAAATAGCTCAGGAAAAACAACAGGTTGAAGATAATAAGAAGTTTATTTTTAAACTTGATGAGAGTAGAGAAGTTGAAGCTAAAATTAACTTAGATAAAGAGCTTGAACGATTTTCTATTTCTCGAAAAGACACTAAACCCGTTTTAAAATCTCAAAAAGAACACGATAAATATGTAAATAATTTAATAGCTAAAACGAATTCTGTTTGGCGTAATATATACAAGAAGGGGGTAATTCAGAATAATGGAAATATTGATGATAAAGAATCTAATTACCTGATTATTATTGATAAAGGGAAAGGGAAAAAACAAGATTATTTATATAACTATTATTCTATTATTGGTGCTACAGATCTTATTAAAGCAATAGATATTGAGGATATTGACGACAATAAAGCATTAGTAGATATATTGGTGAAAGCCTTAACTTATGATTATCTGTTTAGTACAAAAGAAACTGAAATTTATTTAGAACATGAACAAAACAAAATTGCTAAAGTAAACGGTAAGGTTAGTATTGGTGAGTTAATTATTTCTAAAGGTGAATTAGTAGGTCAAAAAAAATACCTAAAACTATTGTCTTATAAAAAGGAATTCGAAGGAGATCAGATTAGTTCTAGAGCTAATGTATTTATACTAATTGGTCAAGTTTTAGTAATTAGTTTGTGTTTTTTAATCATCTTCCTTTTTATTAGAGCTAAAAGAACCCAACTGTTTAACGATTCTAGTGCAATAAAATTTATTTTACTTAACCTTATTTTATTTATTTGTCTAGCCCGTTTTTCTTTGCTCTTTTCCGATCACAACTTAATTTACATTGTACCTTTTTCCATATTACCTTTAGTTATTAGATCGTTTTATGATTTAAGATTGGCTTTATTTATTTATACAATTGCAATTGTAATAATTGGATGGTTAGCACCCAATCCGTTTCACTTTGTATTTGTACAATTAATGGCGGGTATTTTGTCCATTTTAACAATCGATAATTTATATAAAAGATCCGATTTGTTTGTTTCTGTTGGGAAGATAGCTCTCGTTTATTTTTTAAGTTTTTTAGGAATTTCATTAATTACAAAAGGCGATATTTTTGGTCAAGATTATATTGTTTATTTCTATTTATTAATAAGTGCATTACTTACCTTATTTACCTACCCATTGGTTTATGTATATGAAAAAATATTTTCATTAGTATCCGATATATCATTATTAGAATTATCCGACACCAATCATCCTTTATTAAAAGAAATGTCTGAGAAAGCTCCAGGGACATTTCATCATTCCTTACAGGTTTGCAACTTAGCCGAAAATGCAGCTATGGAGATCGATGGTAATGTACTACTTATTAGGGTAGGTGCTTTGTATCATGATATTGGAAAGATGGATAATGCCTTATTTTTTATTGAGAATCAGTTAGCTGGCATAAATCCACACGATGAACTTTCTTTTGATGAGAGTGCCAAGTTGATAATCTCGCATGTTATAACAGGTATAGAAAAAGCAAAAGAATACAAATTACCTGAGCAAGTTATTGATTTTATAAGAACGCATCATGGAGATAGTGTGGTGCAATATTTCTACCGTCAATATGTGAAAAAGTTCCCTGAGATGATTAATGATACCGATAAATTTAGATATCCAGGTCCAAAACCCTTTTCAAAAGAAACAGCCATATTAATGATGGCTGATTCTGTAGAAGCGGCAACAAGGAGCTTATCAGAAAAAAATGCTGATAATATTTCGGACTTAGTTCATAAGATTATTACGAGTCAAATGAGTAGTGGACAGTTTGAAGAAGCCGACATAACGCTGAAAGAAATTAATAAAATTAAGAAAGCTTTTATAAAAAAGCTATTAAGTATGCATCATTTACGCATAGAATATCCAACAATTTAGTTGCTTATTTACTTGTAAGTAAGTCTGTTATTAAAAGCTCTTAAAAAACTCTTAAAAAAGACTTGGTTACTAAAATTTAGCAAACTATATTTGCACTCCTTAATTAAGGGAGTTCATTGAATAGGAGAGGTGCCTGAGTGGCCGAAAGGACTTGTTTGCTAAACAAGCGTACCCTAATCGGGTACCCGGGGTTCGAATCCCCGTCTCTCCGCATATTGATATTAAAGAATTTCGGGGTGTAGCGTAGCCCGGTCATCGCGCCTCGTTTGGGACGAGGAGGTCGCAGGTTCGAATCCTGCCACCCCGACTGAAATTCTTATTACTGCGGTAATAAAACTGAGTTAGTGCTCCCTATTGTTCTAGGTATGAACTTTCCATTAAATTGGGCTCGTAGCTCAGCTGGATAGAGCACCTCCCTTCTAAGGAGG
>CESE01049380.1_pt1 | contig 22617 bp, 19 predicted proteins | sample 350271 | NCBI WGS metagenome assembly CESE01 (sample SAMEA2621536, study PRJEB7988) | marine metagenome | isolation source: saline water (ENVO:00002010), including | reverse complement strand
TAGTGCCTGATCCAGGAAATAAAAATAAATTCTACGTTTTTACTGCTGATCATGGTGGAGCAAATCCACAAAATGGATTTCGTTATTCCGTAGTTGATATGTCTCTTAACCTAGGGAATGGAGACGTTATTTCTACTTCTAAAAATACTTTAGTTTTTTCACCATGTGCCGAGAGGATTACTGCTACTAAAATTTCTGGTACCAATGGATTTTGGGTTATTGCGCAAGAATTAGGAGTAAATAAGTATAGAGCTTACCAAGTTACTGCAACAGGCATTGCAGCTTTACCAATTACCACTACTATTGGGCCTGCTCCAACGGGAACTAGTTTTTTAGGGTATATGAAAGCCAATCCACAAGGAGATAAAATTGGAGTTTGTTATTATTCTCCGATAAGTACGGTATTCATAATGGACTTTAATGCTAGAACAGGAGTATTAAATAATGTACAACAACATGCAAATGCAGGAAGTATGTACGGACTTGAGTTTTCTGGTAATGGGAAATATTTGTATGCAGCAAAATACAATTCAGATTCTATTTATCAGTATGATGCTTACGCCAGCAGTCAAATTAATTTTGTAAGCTCAAAAACATCAATAGGTTATAGTGGGGTAACAGGAATAAAGGCGATGCAAATTGGGCCAGATCTTAAAATTTATATTGCAAAATCAGGCTTGCAATTAGCTGTAATTCGAGACCCAAACCTTCAAGGAACTGCGTGTAATTTAGTAGATAGTGGTCCAGTAATCCCAACAGGAGCGACAGTTAGCTTAGGTCTGCCAACTTTCGTTCAAAGTTTTTTTATAAAAACGAAACTGGAAGTGTCAAATTCTTGTGTTAATTACCAAACAGTAATATCAGTAAAAGACACCGCTTTGGTGGATTCAGTGCAATATATTTACGGTGATCCAGGTTCAGGAACAAAGAATACTTCTTGGAATAAGTTGGATTCGCATTTATACAATACGCCTGGAAGATATCCTGTTACTGCATATGCGTTTTATACAGATCCAGGAACAGGAAAAGTGGCAAGAGATACCTTGATAGACACCGTTGAAGTTTTGGCTGTACCTCAAATATGGTTGGGTAACGATACTACAATTTGCACTGCTGATTCTATTTACATAACGCGTTTGGACACTATGCCGAGTACTTTTTACTGGTGGGATTCTACTAAGAAGGTGAGTCATGTTATTGATTCAGCGCGTTTGTATTGGGCTATGGCAGTTAACCGTTGCGGAATAGGCAGAGACACAATACGAATAGATAGTTTGTTTACCGATACACTAAACCTAGGACCCGATACTTTTATTTGTAAAGGGTACACATTGGTCTTGGATATTAGCGATACCAATGCAACTTACTCTTGGAGTACAGGTTCAACAAATTCTATACTGCGCATTGATACCGCAGGAAACTATGCTGCAGAAGTAAGTAATGTATGTGGTATTCGAAAAGACAGTATCATCGTAAAAGTGGAGATAGTTCCTACTAGTGTATTTAATAAAGACACTTCTATTTGTATTATAAGTCCTGTTTTAACTCTGAATCCGCCGGCTCCAAGAAATACTACGACCAATTGGAAAAACCGCTGGACAAGTACGGCTTTTGGTTTCCCAATTTTCAGCTATCAACTTCCAGTATCAAAGTTAGGTACGTACTATTTTTTAAGTAGTAATGCATGTGGCACCATTTACGATACGGTAAATGTTACTGGAGATTTACCTTTCAAACCAGATTTAGGTCCAGATACGGTAATATGTGATCAGCAGAGAATGCTATTAGATCCAAATACCTATGGGGCGGATGTCGCATGGAACAATGGGTGGAATGATTCTACTATATATGTAAATACTTCCGGAACTTATATAGTTTCAGCAACCAACGCTTGTGGAATATATAAGGATACAATAGAGATTAGAACGTTTGACACCCCAAAATTAAAACTTCCAAATGACACGTCCATTTGCAGTACCGATACGTTGAACATAAATGTAAATGGAGGAAATGTAGATTATAGATGGAGTCACGGGCCAACAACATCTGGAGTCGCAATTACAAATGCCGGAATTTATTCACTAACGATATCCAATGGTTGTGGGTCGGTAACAGATCAAATAAAAGTAGATACGGTAAGACCATTGACCCCCTATTTAGGAGCGGATACTATAATTTGCTCAAACATACCTTTAGTGCTTTATCCTTTTACCGGTCGTTATTCAGAAGTACTTTGGAGTACAGGAGAAAGAGGTGACAGTATAGCAGTAACCCAAGCAGGTAATTACCAAGTTAGATTGTACAATTTATGTGGATCATACACGGATGATATCGATATCGGTACAGAAGCACCACCGCAAGTAGACTTAGGAAAAGATACCGTTATCTGCGACAGAGAAGTGCTCCTACTAAATTCAGGATTAGAGAATGTGGAGTTAGAGGAAAGTTATGTGTTGTGGCAGGATAAAATTGAGTCAAACTTCTTTAAAGTAAAACGAGAAGGCTTTTATAGAGTCGAGGCAACCAACCGCTGTGGGTCGACAAAGGATACGGTTTATGTGGCTCAACAACCCCGAGTAAATGGCGGAATATTTCCAGACACAGTAGTATGTAGAAAACAATTGGTATACAATCTTAAGAAACTCCCATACGCAATAGAATGGCAGGATGGGAGTAATAGGAAACGCTACACAATAGATAATGAAGGCGATTTCTCCATCACAATGACTGATGAATTTGGTTGCACAGGAACTGAATATTTTAGCGTAAAAGAATGTTCAGGAGAGTTGTATGCGCCAACAGGATTTACGCCCAATAACAATGCGATCAACGAAGGCTTTAGAGTTTACAAAACAAAGATTTACGATTTTAAGATCACAATTGTTAACCGTTGGAACCAAGTTGTATTTGAGTCGAATGACATTACCAGAGAGTGGTATGGAACCAACCAAAAGAACGGTACAGAATGTCCAATTGGGGTTTACTTATGGAAAGTAAGCTTTAAAGAAATCCAAAACGACCAAGAGCAAGTTGTAATTGGTGAAGTGAATATTATTCGCTGATAATACATTGCACTAAATAGCCTTCCTATTTATAATTGCGCAGTCTTTTGCGAATGTTAAAGGTTTGTATTGAATTTTACTAACTTAGTTTTTTATAATCTATAATTATGATTTACGACGTCTGTATTATTGGTGCTGGCCCTTCTGGAATTGCAGCTGCTATGCGATCTATTGATTTAGGAAAAAAAGTATTGTTGATAGATAAGGGCAAAGTTGGAGGTGCAGGTGTATTTAATGGGGCACTTGCGTCAAAAACACTTTGGGAAATTTCCGAAAATTATAAAACGGCTAAATCAAATAAGTTCGGGTATTATGTGTTTGATAGTGAAGTAGATTACGGAAGTATTATTGGTGAAATGCACAAAGCTGAGAATGAAAAACACAGCCAGCTTAAAGAACAAATTCAATACATGGAACGAGAGGGTAGCCTCCGTTTTTTAAATGGAAGAGCGAAATTAATTACCAACAAAAGAGTACAAGTAACCAGTATTACTGGACGTTCCGAAGAATATGAAGTCGAAAATGTGATTATGGCGGTAGGCAGCCGTCCTAGAAAATTGGATCATCTTCCTATTGATGAGAAAACAGTTGTTACCAGTGATGGAGTTACATCTTTCGATAAATTCCCGAAAAGTATTGTAATCCTAGGTGCAGGAGTTATAGGTTGTGAATTCGCTACAATTTTCTCAAACTTTGGCCAAACCAAAGTTCATATTATTGATAAAGCAGATCGTATTTTGCCTTTTGAAGATGACGATATAGCCTCAATGGTCAGCCGGAACTTAGAAGAAAATGGTGTTTTAGTGCATAAGAATTCTAGCCTAAAATCAATGAAAATTGTAGACGGCCAAGTCGAATATGTATTAGAATATGACGATGGTAGAATCGAAGTCTTTACTGTTGAAAAGGCACTAATTTCAATAGGAAGAGTCCCGAATGTTGAAAATCTTGGCCTGCAAGATGTGGGAATGAATCTCGATGCTAGAGGATTTGCAATTGATACGGATACCAAAACCTCAATTTCAAATATTTATGCTGTGGGTGATTTTACCGCGGATATTGCTTTAGTTAATATTGCTGAAATGGAAGGTCGTTATGCGGCAGAGCAAATTGCAGGAGTTACGGACTCCCAAATGGTGTATGATAATATCAGCACCATTATGTTTTTAAACCCTGAAGTTGCTGGCGTTGGTAAAAACGAAAAGACTTGCCGAAAGGAAGGTATTCCTTATAAGGTAGCCTTAATGGATTACCGGTTTGTCAATAGAGCTATTGCAAAAAGAAGGGTTCAAGGATTCTTTAAACTCATTGTCACCGACGATGAAGAAATGAAGATTATTGGAATGCGAGCTGTTGGGGATCAAGCCAGTTCTACTATTGAATCGGTTGCCATGCTTATTGCTCTAGATCGGGGAGTTAAAGATTTAGCCGATTTAATTTTCCCACATCCTGCAATTACTGAAGGATTGCAAGAATGTGCACGAATGTTATTGGGCAAATCCATTATAAAACCTCGTGTTTTTAATCAACATTTAAAATGTTATCGATACTGTGCTGATGGAAGAATTATCGACGTTTTTAGTAATTCAGTCGTTAACCAAAACAACATAAGTTCCTCGAAAAGTCTTACTGAAAAATAGGATTACTGCGCTTACTGAAATTCAACTTCAGCGCTTGGTGAGCTGGGTTGGGTGAGTAAAGTCTTAGAAATGTCATTAATATGCAAGTGCATCAGATTCGTTTGATCTAGAAAGGATTCAAAGAGCAGGGTATTGTTTATCTCTATGCTTTTTATTTTTGAAATATTCCGATATTCTAAATACACATATACTAATTCATTCTCACATTCATAGCCAACGATTTCAAATCCAGCAATTTTTTCGTTTATAGTAAGTTGAAACTCATTTCTAAAGTAAGATTCGATATAATCTCGCTGATTATTTAAGGAATCAGGGCATAGATATACAGGATTTTTATTTTTTTCTTCTAATGCATTCTCAAAATCGTCGTAAAAGAGTTTTACGGAAATTTCCAAGGATTTAGTTTCCTTTTTCCAATGCGCTTCGGCGACGGTTAAATGCAATGGGTGAGGCGAAAAAGCAAAGCAGACTGATAGTATCGACAACAGTCCAAATAACTTCATACCCAATATTCTTTTTTTATTCATTTACAAGTTCAATTGTAACAATTAAAGCAATTATACGGCAATCCTAGTTATTTTCGCGCGTTCAAAATATTCAGATGAAAATGCAATTCAAATTTCTAGTACTTATCATTTTATCAGGTTCTTTTTCTTACGCACAAGAAAACACCAACACCAATAAATTTAGACAGTTATACGATCAATTACCAACTCCAAATGCCTATCGTTCGGCAGATGGACAGCCAGGTCCTTGGTATTATCAAAATACTGCAGATTATAAAATGAATTTGGAATTGGATGATGCAAAGCAAATTCTCCTAGGATCAGAGACGATTACTTACACCAATAACTCTAAAGATGAATTGGCTTATATCTGGTTGCAATTGGATCAGAACGTAAGAGCTAAAGACAGCGATACTCGTAAAATTAGCACTCAACGATTGAACAAAAAAGTTGCTTTTGGTCAGATCGAAAGAGATTTCTATTTCGAAGAATACGATGGTGGATTCAAAATAGAAGAAGTAAAAGACGATGGAGGCGCCAAACTGCCTTTTACAGTTGTAAAAACAATGATGCGCATCGATTTACCTAAGGCATTAAAGCCTGGGGCGAAAGTTTCTTTCTCTGTTAAGTGGTGGTATAATATCAACGATAGAATGCAAATTGGTGGACGTGGCGGATACGAATACTTTAAAGAAGAAGATAATTATTTGTACACGCTCGCCCAGTTCTTTCCTAGAATGTGTGTTTACAATGAAGTTGAAGGATGGCAAAACAAACAGTTTTTAGGTCGTGGAGAATTTACACTTCCGTTTGGAAACTATGAGGTGAATATTAAAGTGCCCAGCGATCATATTGTTGCAGCTACTGGTGAATTGCAAAATGCTTCAAGTGTATTGACTGCAAAACAAAGAGAGCGATTCAATAAAGCAAAAAATGCGACCGATAAGCCGGTTCTAATAATTACTCAAGAAGAGGCTGAGGAAAATGAAAAGGAAAAAGCTACTGGAACTAAAACTTGGACTTATAAAGCAACTAACGTTCGTGATTTTGCCTTTGCAAGTTCTCGAAAGTTTATGTGGGATGGTATGGCTGCTGAAGTTGGATCTGGTTCCACAAAGAAAAAAATATTGTGTATGTCCTTTTATCCAAAAGAAGGAAATCCATTATGGGAGCGATATAGCACAGAACTAGTAGCACATACAATTAAATCCTATTCAAAATTCACCATTGACTATCCGTATCCAACTGCACAGAGCATTCATTCAAATCGTATTGGAATGGAATATCCTATGATTTGTTTTAATGGCGGAAGACCAAATAAAGACGGAACCTATTCAGAAGGAACAAAATATGGTATGCATGGAGTAATTATTCATGAAGTAGGACACAACTTTTTCCCGATGATTATTAATTCGGATGAACGCCAATGGACTTGGATGGATGAAGGGTTAAACACATTTGTTCAATACTTAACAGAGCAGGAGTGGAGTGATCATTACCCATCACGAAGAGGACCTGCAGATAAAATCACCAGTTATATGAAAGGAGATAAGCGTAAAATCTCTCCGATTATGACCAATTCAGAATCTATTTTTCAGTTTGGTAATAACTCTTATGCTAAGCCTGCAACTGCCTTAAACATCTTGAGAGAAACCGTTATGGGGCGGGAGTTATTTGACTTTGCATTTAAGACGTACTGTGAGCGTTGGGCATTTAAACACCCTAGTCCAGCAGACTTTTTCAGAACAATGGAAGATGCTAGTGGTATTGATTTAGACTGGTTTTGGAGAGGTTGGTTTTACACTAACGATCATTGCGACCAATCCATTGAAGATATTGTATGGTACAGAATTGATAGTAAAGATCCAGATGTAGAAAAAGCATTGAGCAAAAAAGAAGATGCAGTTAAGCGTCAGTTCATAGGTGATATTAGAAACGATACAGTATTGACTCCTTTAATGAATCAAAAGCCAGAATTGGCTGAGTTTTATGATGATATTGAACGCAAATACAAAGTAAATCGTTTAGATAAAGAAGACTACGAGAGTTATTTGAAAGGTCTAACTGAACATCAAAAAGAGATTTTAAATTCAGGATTGAATTTTTATCAGCTCAAGATCAAAAATAACGGTGGCTTAGTGATGCCAGTAATTTTAAGATTCACTTTTACTGATGATTCAGAAGAAGTAATTCGTATTCCAGTTGAAATATGGAAAATGAATGACGAAGAAGTTACTAAGGTTTTCCATTTTGAAAAAGAGGTAAATAGAATTGAGTTAGACCCTTTTTTAGAAATAGCTGATACCGAAAAGTTCAATAATTACTGGCCTAGAGAAGTAATTCCTACTCGATTTGAACTGTATAAAGGGCGCGGCAGCAGTAGGTATAAGAGCGGTGGAGGAGAGAATCCAATGCAAAGAGAAATAAGAGCTAATGAACCTGTTAAAGAGCAGTAGGTTTTTTATCCATCCACTGGGGTTTTAAGGTTTTTAAGTTTTCTGTGGTTAAATATTTTCTAAGAATTCCACCCTTTATATCGTTGACATGGAATTCGATTATAAAAGCATCTGGATCGATTTTATCAATAAGATTGTAAGTTTTCCGAATATCAATACGGTTAATTACAGTATGAATAATCTGTTTTTCACCTTGCTCACCTCGTTTTCCAAAGCCACTACTTGACTTGTAAATGGTCATTCCAACGCCAATTTCGGCAGATAGAGTACGCTCGATTTCTATGAACTTATTAGACACAATCATTAATCCTACAAAGTCCTCAAACCCATCAATCATGAGGTCAATAACTTTAGCGGTAATAAGAAAAGTTAGAATAGAATACATAGCGACTTCTATAGATAGCAATGCAGCGGTGATACTAAATAGAATGACGTTAAAAACTAAGATTACTTTACCGATACTAATGCCATAGCGTTCGTTTACTACAATTCCTAGAATTTCTGAGCCATCTAACACCGCTCCATTTTTTACCGTTAAACCAATTCCTGCACCCAGAAAAAGTCCTCCGAAAATTGCAATAAGTAACTTGTCATCGGTAACCGGTTCAAAGTTTTCGAAGTGAATCATAATTGCAAGAGCAATAATCGAGAGGATTGATTTTACGAAAATTCTTTTGCTCAATGAATACCATGCAAGAAATAGAAACGGAAGACTGACAAATAATAAAAGAAACGAAATGTCCATTCCAGTTATCTCGCTTAGTAAGATCGCTATTCCGGTTGCTCCCCCATCTAAAAATCCATTGGGTAGCAGAAATACTTTTAGACCAATACTGGCGAGCAAAACACCTACCGCAATTTGAAATATTTCAGAGAAAAGTTTTTGCATGAACGGGTTGAATTGTAGAGTTAGAGTCTCTTATTTGTACAAACGAAGTCCTCGTTTGGTTAATTTTTGAACTATACAGCAAATAACTGGTCCATATTTCGGAAGGCTTTAAACTCCAAAGCATTGTTTTCAGGGTCATTGAAGAATAGAGTTGCCTGTTCACCCTTTTCACCTTTAAACCTAATATAAGGTTCAATAATGAAGTCAATGTTATGGCCCTTCAGCTTTTTAGCCAGTTCTTCCCATGTATTCCAGTCTAATACAACACCAAAGTGGGGCACAGGAACTTGATGACCATCTACAGGATTTGAATTGGGTGTGTCAATTGGCTTGGAATCTACTTCATGAATGACCAATTGGTGTCCGAAGAAATTGAAATCAACCCATTTTTCTGAGCTGCGTCCTTCTGCACAACCAAGTGTATTTCTATAGAAATTTCTACAAATTTTTAAATTTCGAACTGGAATTGCGAGGTGAAAGGGTTGCATATTGATTCTGATTTTTATTCTTTAATTACTTCCATTACCCAGCGGAAGCCTATTGCTCTATTTGGAGCAAAGTTGTCAAGAAATGGGTCCTCAGCTTCAATAGAAAGCGACGTGGAGTAATTTCTCCAACTTCCGCCAGCAGTAGTGCCTTCTTCTAGAAGCATTTCGGCCGCATTTCCTGAAAGGTTATAAATGTTCAGTTTATTTGGCCAATAAGAGGCAACAGGAGCAAGAACATCAGCAATTGTTGCATTTGGTCCAGAATTTTTCAACTTTTCCATTTCCTCTTTTGATCTTCTGAAATTTGCTCTGCATGCCCCATTTTCTCTAAGTACTGAATTTCCGTCCCAAGGATACAGAGCCTCTTTATTTCCAGCTTGAACAGCGGTTATCCATTCCAGCTTTGTTGGAAGCCTGAACTTTACCTTTTCAAATTTTCGTTTTTTATTTTTATTGTATTGCTCTGAAAGCCATAAGCAATAGATAAGTGCTGATTTATAGGGAATTGTTACTACCGGATAAATTTGATAGACAGGATGTTGAGCATAGTACTTTACGTATGGCTCGTTATTACCTTTTTTACTATTCCACTGTAAACTGTCTACTTGAGTGCTTTGCAATAAAGCAGTATCATTAATGGATTTTAAATAGGTTCTGAAGGTATTGTAATCTCCATTACTTACTTCATATTTTGAAATATAAAGTGAATCGTTCAATTTCGCTAAGGACTTTTTTAATGCCTTATAGTCGGGTTCTTGAGAAAACCCAATTGAGACAGATAAAAGAAGTAATGCGGTAATGAAAACTTTCATAATCAGATATTTAGGTTGATTTAACGTCACAAAGGAAGTATTTATTTTATCAGAGATTATAGCGCTTCTTTAAGCTTAGTTTAAAAAAGGGCAAGTAAACAAATAATTATCTCGATTTACAGTTGTTTCAATCGACGAAATGGCACCGTCATCGGTAATATAGAATTGCTGATATCCTAAGTCTAAAAGAAAACTTAAAATGGAGTTTCTATCATTTTGTTCCTTCAATATTTCAACCAATAAAACAGGCTTTAGTTTTCTTAGCACCTCTTTCATTCCCTGTAATGCTTGAAGTTCTGCACCTTCAATATCTATTTTAATGAAATCAATTTTCTTGATGTTGTGCTCTCTGACATAATCGTCAAACGCTATCATTGGAACAGTTTTTTTCTTGGAATTTAGAGTAGCATTTTTACTTACCATACCAAGGTTTTGCTCCTCTTTGTTGTAGTACAAATCAAGAACACCTTTTTGCTCGCCTACAGCCAAATTTTCAGCTATAATTTTACGATTTGGGTTAAGTCCTATATTTTGACTCAGTCGCTTAAAGTTTTCGGGAAAAGGTTCAAACGCTACTACTTGGCCTTCGTTTCCTATAATAGAAGAGGCAAATAAGGTATACCACCCGAAATTTGCTCCAACATCGACAAATACTGCATCGTCTTTTAAATAAGGTCCAATGGCTTTTAGTTCTGCGGGCTCATATTCGCCAAGAAAAAAGACATTTTGTTGAACCCAATCATCAATGTGTAATTGAAAATGTGAGCCATTGATTCGAATGTTTTTTTCAACTCCATGAAATAGATCCAATGGTTTAAACACTCTTTTGTAAAAGCCGTAATACGTGCCTTTAAAGAATTCAATTTTAAATAGAATTTTGAAAATTTCAGCGATTAAACCTCTCATAGAATAAATCAATTCTAGCGGTGAAAGTAAGCAATGCACATTTATATAAAAGTTCGAGTGATGCTTTATGAATTATCTTTCTTATTTAGTTTTACTGCTTTTCTTCTTTCAACTTCAATATAGAGTAGCTCAACTTTTTCTCTAGCCCAAGGGGTTTTTCTTAGAAACTTCAAACTAGAATTAACCGAAGGGTCTGATATAAAACAATTGATCGTAATCTTAGTTCCTAGTTTCTCCCACCCGAAAAATTCAACCAGGGTTTCTACCATGGTCACTAGTTTTACACCGTGCAGCGGATCATTGGATTGTTCTGTATTATTCATTTTTTAGTTCTGGGAGTTTTATAACCTATGTCATTCCCACGAAGGTGGGAATCTAAATATGCTAGAACAGATTCCCACCTGCGCCGGAATGACGTTAATAAAGCAGCTTTATAAGCAAAATATTTAAGTTTGAATTACACCAACGTTAAAACGCTTTGTAATTGGAGCTCCATTTGCAACTTCAATCCCCATACTAATCCAGTTTCGCGTTTCAACAGGATTTATAATTGCATCCATCCAAATACGTGAAGCAGCATAATAAGCTGTTGTTTGTTCGTCGTACTTATCTGTTATTTTCTTGAGTAATTCAGCTTCTTTCTCTGGTGAGATTGTTTCTCCTCTCGATTTCATACTAGCCACCTGAATCTGCAATAAAGTCTTTGCAGCCTGAGCACCACCCATAACGGCAATCTTAGCAGTAGGCCATCCAACTATAAACCTTGGATCATAAGCTTTTCCGCACATCGCATAATTTCCAGCACCATAAGAGTTGCCCATAACTATGGTGAACTTAGGAACAACAGAATTAGCTACAGCATTTACCAATTTAGCACCGTCTTTAATTATACCTGCATGTTCTGACTGACTGCCTACCATAAATCCAGTAACGTCTTGTAAGAAGACCAATGGAATTTTTTTCTGGTTGCAATTCATAATAAAGCGCGCTGCTTTATCTGCTGAATCGTTATAAATAACACCACCAAACTGCATTTGGCCTGTTTTAGATTTTACCAATTGACGCTGGTTGGCTACAATTCCAACTGCCCAGCCATCGATTCTAGCTGTAGCGCAAACAATCGTTTTTCCAAATCCTTCTTTGTATTCTTCAATTTCAGAATTGTCTACAATACGTTTAATGATATCACGAACTTCATACTGTCCAGAACTATTTTCTGGTAAAATCCCTAGAATTTCTTCAGCTTTAAACTTTGGTTCAATTGATTTTTCGCGATTAAAACCAGCTTTCTCAAACGAACCGATTTTACTCATCATTTTCTTGATTTTATCCAAACAATCTTTATCGTTTAGTGCTTTTACATCACAAACTCCAGAAATCTCGGTATGCGTTGTCGCTCCTCCAAGAGTTTCATTGTCAATTGTTTCTCCAATTGCTGCTTTTACTAGATAAGAACCAGCAAGAAAAATAGTTCCGGTTTTATCTACAATCAAACTTTCGTCTGACATGATAGGCAGATATGCACCACCAGCAACACAAGAGCCCATTACAGCAGCTATCTGAATTATTCCTTCAGATGACATTATTGCATTGTTCCTGAAAATACGTCCGAAGTGTTCCTTGTCTGGAAAAATTTCGTCTTGCATAGGAAGGAAAACCCCTGCGCTATCTACTAAGTAGATAATTGGTAATCGATTTTCCATCGCAATTTCTTGAGCTCTTAGGTTTTTCTTTCCTGTGATTGGAAACCATGCTCCAGCTTTTACGGTTGCGTCATTGGCAACAATCATTGCTCTGCGACCGCCAATTTGGCCAACACCACAAACAACTCCACCAGCCGGGCAACCACCGTATTCTTTATACATCCCCATTCCCGCAAAAGCGCCTACTTCAAAGAAATATTTTGGGTCATCAATCAAATAATCGATACGCTCTCGGGCAGTCATTTTTCCTTTTGCGCGATGTTTTTCCATCCGAGCTTTTCCACCGCCTTCAGCAATTTTGGCCAAATGTCTATTGAGCTCAGCTATTTTGAGCTTCATTTTGTCTTCGTTCTTATTGAACGCTAACTCTTCTTTTTTTGATTTTTCGGCACTCATGTATCGTAGGATTGATGAAGTAAACAAATGTAATTATTGATGGTTTCGAATTCTATTGAATTCAATTATTCTGTTGCAATTATTTTCAAAGCTTTTCTGGATACAATTCTCCTTACAGTCGAATCACTCGAAGAGACACATTAAGGTGTAGCTGTTAGTTTCGAACATAATTTTAAACTACCTGTCAGTTCGAGTGTTTTTGTGTAGCCTGCGGAACAAAAATGTATCGAGAACACTTGTATTGCTTATTGAATCACGTTTTGCAACCAAATCCGGCTTTCAGGGCCAAGGTTGAATAATACATCCAATATGGAGAGCATGCTAATGAATGGCAGCCAGCTGCAAGTGCGGTGGATAAAAGCAAAGTAGTAATTGAACGCTGGTTTTTGCTGAAGCAACGCAAATTTTTTGGGGTATTAAATAGGACTAAACGGAAAAAAAACTAATTTTTAGAGGTTGATAATCAATAGATTAATCCGTTGTTCAATTAGAGTAAATTCTGTCAATTCGAGTGGATTTTGCGATTGAAATGAGAAAAATTTGTATCGAGAATAAGAATTTGAACTTTAGAAATAGTTCTCGATACGACGCGGCGGATCACTCGTACTGACATTTGGTTCAATAAATTCATCCAAAATGCACCAAGAGTTAAATTAAGTAATGGTTTTAAATAGAAACATTGGCGCTCCGTGTTGGTTAAAACATCAAAACTATTTTCTTGTCGGTAGGCTACTTTTCACTCAATAAGCTTTTATAAGCAACCTTGCTTCCGGTCCTTTATTAAACAATACATCCAATATGGAAAGATTGCCAATAAATGGCATTCCTTGGTCAAAATTTAATTGGTAGTAAGTTGTATTAAATTCAGCGTAAAGCTCGTTTCGTGTGGTTCTAAAATCTTTTTCTAAGTCACTTTCTATGTATTTATCCGAATACTCAGCAGTTATTGACAAGTCCAATAATTCTATCATTTTTTCAAATGCCCAAGTATTCATTTCCAATAATGAAGAAAATTTTGATTTAAACAAAGGCATTAAAGCTTCTATATAATGTTCAAAAAATGGAGTGGAGGAGTATGCGGCCAAAAGGGTTCTATAATGCTCTTTTTGCCAAGGCATTTCGTAATTAATTTCAATGGACTTAAGCAACGTTTTAGAGCTTTTAGAAACCAAAGGAACACTTAATAAATGCTCGCCTTGAGCTGTGTAGATTCGATATCGATTCCGGACCGTCTGTTTAACAAAAAAGTCATGATGCTCGATTGTCGGAATTCTTCCAAGTTTATTTTCCTTTAAAATTAAGGCGAAATAGCTAATTGGCGGAAATAACGCCGAAGGAAGGATAACTGAATTATTCAATCCAAGTAAACATTCTATCCCAACGAATTTTCCCTTCGGTTATACCTAAATCTTGGTCTAGACTTAACCAAATGAAACTTGCTTTACCTACGATATGGTCTTCAGGAACAAATCCCCAAAATCTAGAATCAAGAGAGTTGTGGCGATTATCTCCCATCAACCAGTAGTAGTTCATTTTAAAAGTATACTCGGTCACCGCCTTGCCGTTTATAAATACTTGATTATCTGCAACTTTAAGCGTATTACCTTCATAGGTATTTATTATTCGGACAAATGGAGCAATATTTTCAGGTGATACAGGAACCGTAACCCCAGCTTTTGGAATCCAAAGTGGGCCAAAATTATCTTCAGAGTATTTGTAGTTTTTGTTATTTGGAAATACTCGATTTGTTGGGTCTCCGCCTTTTTTCAAGTAAGGCTCCAAATCAATTACAGTTGGGAATTTTTGCATTTTTTTATATCCTTCAACCGTCAATGGAATAATGTAACCTGGCGTACCTCCAACTTTTTGTAGGTCCGCATAATTGATATCAAAAGAGGATTTCATTCTATTTTGATTCAACCAATCCTTAGTTCTAACATAATACTTGTACTGCATTCTTGGCGGTATGTATGCTATTTCGCTGTTAACATAAAGCACTCCATTTTCAATTCTGATAGTATCTCCAGCAACAGCAACACATCGTTTTACATAATTTTCTCTTTTATCAACCGGTCGAATTGACATTTCTTTATTCTTCCAAATAGCATCTCTCGCTTCACGATCGTACTGTTCAGCACTGAGTTGTTTATTGCCAGCTTGTAAATCGTTTCTTCTATACTGAAAGGTTATTTCTCTTACAATGTCCTCATAACTTCTGTCTTGCATATCAAGGATAACGGTATCGCCTGCAGGAAAATTAAATACGACTACATCGTTTCGTTCGACAGATCCAAATCCTGGCAGTCTGAAGTAAGGTAAATTCAAAATCTCTGTATATGATTTTGAATTAAAAAAGGGAATAGTATGGTGCACAAATGGAATAGCTAAAGGAGTTTGCGGTGATTTAGGACCATAAGCTACTTTACTCACAAACAAGAAATCTCCAATTAAAAGCGATTTTTCCATTGAACCTGTAGGAATAGTGTAAGCCTCAAAAACATAAGTTCTAATGATAGAAGCAGCGACAATCGCAAATAAGATTGCATCTCTCCATTCTGTAGAGCCTGATTTTTTCTTCTCGGAAACATCCTCTGGACCAACAAACTTTATGTCTTTATCAAATGCGAGTTTAGGTAAATAAACGAAGGGTAAGAAAAATGCCAAGTAGGTATCCGAGTTTTTTCTTTGATTGAACGCATTCGCCAAATTCACACTCATAATCATAACCATGAGGAAGTTAACTCCTGGAAAGATCAATAGAAAAATCCACCACCATGGTTTTTTCGTGATTTTTAACCAGATAAATAAGTTATAGCCTGGTATTGCGGCTTCCCAAATTGGTCGATTTGCTTTTGGAAAAAGCATGAAAAGAGAAATGTAAATGGGTAAACAAAAAATTGCGATTACTAATGCGTTCATGTATTAAGGTTTATAGACCTAGAAGGTCATTCATGGTGTAAACACCTTGTTTTTTATGTAAAAATTCTGCTGCTAAAATACTGCCCAATGCGAATCCTTTGCGGCTTTTAGCTTCGTGAGTCAATTCTATTTTATCAATCTCTGACTCGTATTTTACAGTGTGAGTCCCGGGCACATTTGGAATGCGTTCAGCTGTAATTGGCAAAGATTCAGATTCAATTTTATTGTGTTCAGATAGAAACCAGTTCTTTAAATCACTAGAATTTGAAAGTACTTTTTCGGCTGTAGTAATTGCAGTTCCGCTAGGCGCATCAAGTTTCTCTGTATGATGTATTTCGTTAATTGAAGCAGCATATTCTTTTTGGTTCTCCATTAATGCGGAAAGCTTTTCGGTCATTTGCCAAAATAAGTTCACGCCCAAACTAAAGTTAGACGCATAGAGCATTGCATGATTTCCAGAGTCACATTTAGCAACTACTTCGTCAAAATCGTCATACCAAGCTGTTGTTCCAATTGCAACTGGAACATTTGCATTAAAGCACTTATAAATGTTTTTTTTTGCCGCTTCAGGAATTGAAAATTCGATTGCTACGTCACTAGATTTCAAATCTGAGGAAGTATAATCTGAGTTTTGACTGGTGACTTTAAGCGAAATGGTGTGTCCTCTTTCCAAGGCAATTTTTTCAATTTCCTTGCCCATTTTCCCATATCCTATAAGAGCGATTTTCATCGTATGTGCAGTTTTATACTTAAACCCAGTGTTGGCTTAAATTGATATCGATTATCTGCTAAATTATTCAAATTCAGGATTTCGGGTCGAATTTGTAAGGATAAATCATCACTAACATCAAAGTACATTAAATGTGCGTCTACTGTGGCATCCACTATTTGAATGGCATAAACGGCTATCGCTGCGATAATTAAAAGCTCAAAGTTCTTTTGGTGTCCTTCCATTTCATCTTGCACTCCGTCTTTGGTCAGATTGGGATGATTATCAATTGCACTAGAATTTGTATCAACTCTAGATATTAATGTTTGTCGAAACAATCGATAGTTCTTATAATTATTTGCTGAAAAATAGATTGCAGCTCCACCTGCGGCGTAAATAAGAGGAACCTTCCAGTATTTTTTATTGTAGATCTGACCACCGCCTGGTATCAGTGAGTAAAGCGCAGCTTTTTTTGGAGAATGTTGTGCGGCTAACAGTGAGTCCGGAATAGTTGCTTCTTTGACGTTATTACCTTCAACACCACTCTCTTCAGATTGAGCTGAAACTAAGCTGATACAGAGTGAAAAAAGTAAAAGGAAGACTATTCGCATTGCCACGAAAATAATGATTAAAAGCCGCTGCAATAGCAGTTTCGAGAAGGGTTTACTGTTTTAATTTCTTAATCAAGTCTTCCATTTCGGAAGTAGATGTGAAGTGAAAAACTAATTTACCATTTCCTTCAGCATCGCGATTTAAAGCAATTTTTGTTGAATACTCATTCGATAACGAACTTATCCAGCTTTTTTCTTCAAAGGAAAGTGGAGACGCTTTTTTGCGAGTTGCCGAATTAGCATTTGAAAGTTCTTTTGATTGTTCCTCAACTTTTCGAACCGAGAGATTATTCTCTAAAATAGAATGATAGAGCTTCATCATTTTCTTTTCATCATCTATTCCAAGCAATGCACGAGCATGACCCATAGAAAGCTTTCGCTCTTGAAGTCCTTTTTTGATCTCGTCAGGCAGTTTCAATAAACGTAGAAAATTGGTTACGGAAGCTCGACTTTTCCCAACTCGATCAGCCATTTCTTCTTGAGTGAGTTTGCATTCAGTGATTAATCGATCGTAAGAAATAGCTACTTCTATAGGATCTAGATTTTCACGCTGAATGTTTTCAATCAATGCCATTTCTAGCATAGATTGATCATTTGCAATCTTTACGTAAGCAGGAACTGCACTTAAACCAGCCAGAGTACAAGCTCGAAATCTTCTTTCACCTGAAATAAGTTGAAACTGGTCGTTTCCAATTTTACGAACCGTAATCGGTTGAATTACACCATGAATTTTAATAGAATCAACTAATTCCTGCAACGCCTCAACACTGAATTGTTTTCTGGGTTGAAAAGGATTAGCAGTGATAGAGCTAATTTCAATTTCACTAATAGAACCAGCAACATGACTATCAGCAGTAGAGTATTTGGAGGTAATATCCGTATTGGCGTTTTCGAGCAAGGCGCTTAAGCCTCTGCCTAGTGCTCGTTTCTTAGCGGCCATTTCCTACCTCGATAATTTTTTCTTCATCGGTCAATCTGGTGAGATTGTTTTTTTGAAGAATTTCCCTTGCTAAGTTTAAATAGTTCACAGCACCCTTGCAAGTTGCGTCAAACATTATTACGGTTTCACCATGAGAAGGTGCTTCACCCAATTTTGTATTTCTAAAGATAATTGTGTTGAACACAAGCTGTTGAAAATGCATTTTAACTTCTTCTACAACTTGATTTGCTAATCTAAGGCGTTGATCATACATAGTCAACAACATACCTTCAATCTCAAGATCTTTATTCAATAAATTTTGAACGATTTTCACGGTATTCAATAATTTCCCAAGACCTTCAAGCGCAAAGTACTCGCATTGAACAGGAATAATTACTGAATCTGCAGCACAAAGGGCATTGACAGTTACCAAACCTAATGAAGGAGAGCAATCAATAATTATAAAATCGTAATCCTCTTTTATATTAGAAAGCGCCATGCGCATCATTTTCTCTCTATTCGGAAGGTTAATCATTTCGATTTCTGCTCCAACTAAATCAATGTGACCGGGCAGAATATCTAAGTTTGGAGAATCAGTATGTAAAACAATGTCCGCTGGATTTATGTTGTGAATTATACATTCATAAATACTGGTCTTTACATTTTTGGGATCAAGACCTACACCCGAAGTAGCATTTGCTTGAGGATCGGCATCAACAATAAGCACCTTTTTCTCGAGGGCACCTAGGCTAGCGCCAAGATTAATCGCGGTAGTAGTCTTTCCAACCCCACCTTTTTGATTCGCAATTGCTATTATTTTTCCCATTACTGAGTTTTTTTAAAACATTAATTGATCTAAAATATCTGTTTTTTACTGAATTACATGTTGTTACAGTTCTCTAACAAGAAGTAAAGACAGATGTTTCTCAACTAGATAAAAGTACTTTATTTGCATTGTGAGGTTTTTGAAACGACTCGCTTTTATACACAATGTTTAAACATAAATTTGTTGAAAAGGAATGATAACTATAATTTGTGGAACAAACAGAAATCTGAGTAACAGCTACATTTTCGCTAAAGAAATTGAAGCATTAATTAGCTCAAAACAAGAGAGTTGTAAGGTATTGAACCTAGAGGACTTACCCAATGACTTTGCATTCGAAAATGAAGTCTATGGTAATGAGAATGCACCATTGAACCTTATTGCGAATGAGTTCATTTCAGGTTCAAATAAGTTTGTTTTTGTAATTCCAGAATACAATGGGAGTTTTCCAGGAGTTCTGAAATCTTTTATTGATTCTTTTTCTCCTGACAGGATAAGAGGAAAACAAGCTTTACTTATTGGAATAGCCAGCGGTAGAGCAGGTAATCTTAGGGGGTTAGATCATTTTACAGGAGTAATGAATTACCTTAATGTGCATGTATTACCAATGAAAGTGGCAATCAGTTATTGTCATACTTTAATAGATGTGAATAGTAAAAGGGTGACTGATGAAAAAACGATTGAATTACTGCGTCAGCAGGTAGAAAAATTAATAGCTAGCTAAACAATTCCAATAAACCGGGTAACATTTTTACTTTCAAAGATTTTTGTTCTCGGTTGAGTTTTATGATAGTATTCTCTAGGATTGGAATTAGTAGTTCTTTTTCATTCCGTTGCACAACAATTAAATCTTGGGCTGGAGCATCCTGTATTTTGGTAATCGAACCAATTTCATGCTCTTCTTCATCAATCAGTTTATAACCTTCTATTTCGTGATAGTAGAAATGATTTCCAGTTAATTTCGGTAAAACTTCAAGCGGTAAGAACAATTGTTTGCCAACTAATCTTCTAGCTTCATCTGTTGATGAAATATCTTCAATTTCTATTCGAGCTTTTCCATTTGGCTGAACCGAAATAGCTGAAATAAAAAATGGAACCAATTGTCCGTCCAATTCGACGAACACTGATTCCATTTTAGTGTATTCTTGAGGATTACTTACATCTAAAGAAACCTGAAAAGCTCCCTTTAGACCATGTGGTTTGACGATGTAACCTAGATAGTAACAATCGTCATGTGACATAATTAATCTTCTTTCTTTTCTTCTTTTGCAGGAGCTTCTTCAGTAACCGCAGCAACAACTGCTTCTACTTTTTCAGCTACTACTTCAACAACCTCTTCAGCAGTTTCAACCACTGTTTCTGTAGCTTCAACAACTGCTTCTTCTACAATTTCAGCAATTACTTCTACAGGAGCTGCTGCAGCTACAGCAGCTGCATGCAATGCTGCTTCTTTAGCTTGAAATTCAGCAAGACGTTTATCGTTAACTTCTTTCTCAGCAGCTAATTTCTTAGCAGCTTCAGCACCTTCAGCTTTTTTGAGGCCTTCGATTTTTCCTTCGATTTTCCCAGTTTTATCAGCTTCCCATTTAACAAACTTAGCATCTGCTTCAGCCTGAGTATGTGCGCCTTTCAATACACCTTTATCAAGGTGATTTTTCATCATTACTCCTTTGTAAGAAAGAATTGCTCTAGCGGTATCAGTAGGTTGTGCGCCTGTTTTTACCCAATGCAATGTTCTTTCAAAATCGATATTGATAATTGCTGGATTTTCGTTCGGGTTGTAATCACCTAAACGCTCAATATATTTTCCATCTCTTTTAACACGGCTATCAGCAGCTACTATATAGTAGTACGGTTTTCCTTTTTTACCATGTCTCTGGAGTCTAATCTTTGTTGCCATAATTTTATTTTTTGTGGTACGAGACCACTGTTAATAATTCGAATGCAAATATCTTATTATTTTTTTGATAAAAACTAGTGTATATTATTTATTTCAGCATTAAATTTGACTCGTTAAATTATGACTAAAGTCCCCGATAATGTAGTGTTTTATGATGGTGTTTGCAATTTGTGCAACTTCACCGTTCAGTTTGTTTTAAAAAGGGACAAAAAGGGCAACTATCTTTTCGCTCAAATTGGAGGTGAAAATTATAAAAAGTTGATCAAAAAACATCCAGAGTCTTTGGGGGTGGATTCTATCCTTTTTTATCAAAATAATATACTGTATTCCAAATCTTCCGCAGCATTAAAAATTTTAATTGGTTTAAACGGAGTTTGGAGGTCACTGAGCGTGTTTTGGCTGATTCCTTTGCCAATAAGAGATTTTATATACGACCGAATTGCTTCAAACAGATATAAGATTTTTGGTAAGACAGATTCCTGTATGTTGCCAAATTCGAACATGTTGAACCGACTTATAGACTAAATTTTTCTTCAAGAAAGCTATACATTCAGAGTTACATTATAGTTATTGTCAATAATCCTTTATTAGGTCATTCGCTTGGTTATTTTTGTTCTAAATTCAATATGGTGAAAATTAAATTATTTATTGCATTTCTGATTACAATACTTGGCTTTTGTGGATTTGCTCAAGAGGAAATGTCAGAAGATGAAAGAAAAAAGGTGCTTAAACAGGCACGTGCTTACTTTCAAACGGAAGAGTTTACTGATGCTTTTAAACTTTATTCTATACTTCACACTGATGATACCAATGACGCTCGCGTGAACTTCGAACTTGGGATGACGATTTACGAAGGCTCTTTTAACAAGCTTGCTGCGAAAAAATATTTGGAAAAAGCAGAGCGTGACGGTGAGAGATTAGATATGCCTGAATTGTTTTACTACTTGGGTAGAGTTTATCATTTAGAACATGATTTTTTATTCGCAACAGCTGCCTATTCCACATATATGGCAGAGGCCTTGCCTCTTGGAAAACAAGGGCGACTTCGTCAAAAAGAAGTTGAATCTTATATCCAACAATGTGAGGAGTTGAAAGGCCTTATGGAAGAAAGTGAAGATATTCTAGCGAGTGTCGAAAATGATAAAAAGAACATTCATAAGTATTATTTAGACGATGGAAGTTTTGTTAAAATTGAGAACTTGGGTGACGAGGTAAATTCAGCTTTTTCAGAATATGGTCCAATTATCATGGATAAAGGCCAGACTATGATTTTCACCTCAAGGAGAGAGGGGTCAACAGGTGGCTTGCTTTATACAGATGGGGAGTATTTTGAAGATATTTATGTAACGAAAAGGAAATTCGGGATTTTTACTGAGGTTCAAAACGTTAACAACATGGATGTTTTTGATAACGTAATCCGCAATTCTGTAAAACATGATGCTACCGTTTCAATTTCAATTGACGAAAAGGATTTGTATCTGTACAAGGACAATCAAATTGAGCATATTAATTATGATGGAGAAAGTTGGGTGCAACCTGTAGCGTTTAGTGCTGATTTTAGCCGAGCTGGTTCGCAGGTAACTTCTGCTACAATTTCCGCTGATGGTTCTTACATGATTTTAAGTGCAACTCGTTTTGATTGTATTGGTGGTAGAGATTTGTATATCAGTGAAAATATTGGAACCGATATGTGGGGAGATTTGACAAATATAGGCCCTGAATTGAATACAATTCAAGATGAGGATTCACCTTTTATGTTGAATGATACTACGTTATATTTCAGCTCTAAAGGTCACTCTTCCATTGGGGGTTATGACATTTTTGTTTCGCACTTAAGAGGAGATAAATGGAGTACACCAGAAAATTTAAAAATTCCAA
>CESE01010777.1_pt1 | contig 23007 bp, 14 predicted proteins | sample 350271 | NCBI WGS metagenome assembly CESE01 (sample SAMEA2621536, study PRJEB7988) | marine metagenome | isolation source: saline water (ENVO:00002010), including | reverse complement strand
CTTATCCACATTAAGAATCACCGTATGAAAAGGTTTTTCAGAAGGATCTAATGGGTACATCCTAATAACGTTCACTGCAGTTCCCGCAATAGTTTTATCATCGTCTTTTACATATTTAAATCCTGTTTCATACATGGTAAATATAGTAGTAGGATTTAGCATAGACTCTTCGTCGTCTTCATCCACTTCAGATATTTGAACTTCCTTTACATCCTTTAAATAGGTCCAAACTAAAGTTCCATTACTTATAATTTGTTGTTCACCAACATCAACGATATACTTGTCATTTTTAAGGATAATCGATCCCGATTGAGTATCGTTTAAACCCTCAGCCTCATTTACCAACTTAAAATCAAAGTTGGCAGTAATTGTTGTAAAGGTTTTAGTTTTAGCCGACAGTTTATCTAGAATTTTTTTGGCTGCCGGGTCCTTTGGAATCAAATCGCTGCTTTGAGCATTTGCAAAAGTAGAGAGTCCAAAAAGGGCTAAAGTAAGTGTTAAGTATTTCATTTCTAATAGTTTTAAATATCTTCTTTACCCCTATTCAATAACTGTTCCAAAGAAAGCTCATCAGGTATCAAAACCTCACGTGCTTTGGAGCCTTTGAAGGGGCCTATAATTCCAGCTGATTCCAATTGATCTACTATACGACCAGCACGGTTGTAACCAAGTTTTAATTTACGTTGTAACAAGGAAGCAGAGCCTTGTTGGTGCATTACAATCACTCGGGCAGCGTCTTCAAATAATATGTCTCTATCTTCATCTTCTAAGGTCGCTTGACTTCCTTCTGTATCTCCCACGAATTCGGGCAGTATAAGTGCGTCAGGATATCCTTGTTGGTTTCCAATAAAGTTCGTAATTTCTTCTACTTCCGGAGTGTCTACAAATGCACATTGAATACGAATCAAATCGTTTCCATTGCTAAAAAGCATATCACCACGACCTATTAACTGATCGGCGCCACCAGCGTCCAAAATCGTTCTAGAGTCAATTTTAGCCGTAACTCTAAAGGCTATTCGACAAGGAAAATTTGCTTTAATAGTACCTGTAATAATGTTGACCGAAGGTCTTTGGGTAGCAATAATCAAATGAATGCCAATAGCACGTGCCAATTGAGCCAAACGCGCAATAGGAGTTTCAACTTCCTTACCAGCAGTCATAATAAGATCGGCAAACTCATCAACTACAACCACAATATAAGGCAAGTATTTGTGACCGTTTTCTGGATTCAGTTTACGCTCAACAAATTTCTTATTGTACTCTTTTAGGTTACGACATTGAGCTTCTTTGAGCATTTCGTAACGGTTGTCCATTTCAACACAAAGACTATTTAAGGTAGCAACAACTTTCGATGTATCTGTAATAATGGCCTCTTCTTCACCCGGCAGTTTTGCTAAGAAATGACGCTCTATTTTGTTGAATAAGGTAAGCTCCACTTTCTTAGGATCTACCAATACAAACTTTACTTGAGAGGGGTGTTTTTTGTAGAGTATAGAAACCAACACAGCATTTAATCCTACCGATTTTCCTTGACCAGTTGCGCCCGCCATAAGTAAGTGAGGCATTTTAGTTAAGTCGGTTACAAAGGTTTCGTTGCTAATTGTTTTACCTAAGGCTAGGGGCAATTCCATTTTAGAACTCTGGAATTTTTCACTGGCAATAACTGCCTTCATAGAAACTATCCCAGGGTTTTGATTTGGTACCTCAATACCAATAGTTCCACGGCCAGGAATTGGGGCAATAATCCGAATACCAAGCGCGGCTAAACTTAGGGCGATATCATCCTCCAAGTTTTTTATCTTGGAGATACGAACTCCGGGAGCAGGGACTATTTCGTACAACGTAACGGTTGGTCCTATAGTAGCACTTATCTTATCAATCGCAATTTTGTAATTACTCAAAGTATTTACAATTTTGTTTTTGTTGGCCTCCAGTTCTTCGCGGTTTACCTCAATCTCTCCATCGCCATGATTCGCAAGTAAATTTATACCTGGAAACTTATATTTAGATAAGTCTAAGGTTGGATCATATTCACCGTGCTCTTTTAGCAATTTATTTACATCACGCTCAGATAGTGTTTCTTCTGTATTTTCAGCAACGGCGAGCTCCATTCCCAAATCATCGTCTTCACTTTCTGCACTTTCTTCAGTTATTTCTAATTCATCACTCGCAGCATGAGCTATTTCTTCAATGGGTGCTTGCACTTCCATTTGCAAACCATTGGATTCAGTTTCTGTTGCACTTTTTTCTGCTTTCTCTTCGTTATAAAAAAGTTCAGTAGTTGCAATCGAATTATTGGCTGGGTCTGAGGATTCTGCTAATTCCTTCTCTAAGTTATCTGCATTGATGTTCTCGAATTCAGTGTTCACCAAGTTGCTAACCTCTTTTTCTGTTGCTGGTTCTTCGTGGTTATAATTGGGAATAATTTTTAGCATTAATCGCTTCATCATTGCCCATGTTTTGCGAAGAGAGAAATTGAAGGAAACAATAAAATAGATAACTAAAGCAAAAAACAAAAAGAGTATAGTTCCAGCTGAACCAATTACGCTTTGCAGCCATTCATTCATATAATATCCACTTGCTCCTCCAGCGAATAAATAATCAGAGTCGATGAAGTAGGAGAGGGAAGCACTTGTCCAAATGATTATGAAAAGAGTATTTTTTATAGTCCTTGTCAATGGCATTAGACTAATATTCAGCCAAGTTTTTACACCTAATAAAAACAGAATAGCCACTATAAGAAAGGATGCTACTCCAAAACTTTCATTGATAAACAATTGCGAAGTAATTGCTCCAATTTTACCTAACCAGTTCGCAACTTCAATATCAGGATTAACCAGTAATTTACTCCAAGAGCCGAACAATAAGTCCTGATCACTTTTCCATGTAAATAGAAAAGAGATAAAAGCAATTAAAAGATAAAATGAACTGAGGATAAGTATAAGCCCAGTGATAGTTCTGAACTTTTCGTTTGAAAGCATTCGGCTAATTGGAGGTAAAGGGTTAAGCCTTTTTAATAAGCCCCCTTTTTTAACTGAATTTTCCTTTTGTTTCTTGGCCATTTAAGCACTTTCCGTAAGTCTCAAAAATAACAATTAAGCACGCCTTTAACCCCATAAACGTTGGGATTGCAATGGTATTTATAAACAAGGAAACGTTTACAATTTAGTAGTCAAAGCTCATGAAAGCTTCTTTCATTTTTCGAGTCAAGGTTTTGTTGGACACAATATTAAAATCCAGAGGAACTTTAAATTGATCGAGACTAATTGAATCACTCTCCACAGAGCTTACCGTCATTTTTAAAACCAATCCTTGTTGTTGGACTTGATATTCCATGAGCACTCCTGGTATCAAAGGGAACGGGGAACACCAATTCGAGTTTTTTAATTTTATTTGATTGGTGTGCCAAATGATATAATCAGGAACAACATTGTTGTAGAAAATAACTTTTGTTGCAGTACAATTTATGCCAGCTATTGATCGAGTTGAATCTAAATCTTCTAGGCGATAACTCGGGAAATCGACATGAAAACGCTTCACGCCTCTCTCAGTAAATCTAGAAACATACTTAGAACTGATTATCTTCATGAAATAATCCATCGTTTTTTCTTCGTTGTTTGAAATAAAGCCTGCTGCAAATAATCCCATTCCTCCAATAGACTCCGCTTTGTACTGATTACCTCGAAAGATTAACGTCATTTCTTTTGGTAGTAAACTTAGACCGATATCATTAGAATCAAGATACGGATAAGAAATCTTGTAAATAATCTGGCCTTGTTCTAGCACAGGTACACCACTATCACCTGTAATTGATGAACAGCTTGACATAAGCATTCCACCAAATGCAGTTAGAATAATGTTGAAGTAATATTTAGGTATGATAGTCAATAAATAAATTAGCAGTAAAAATATATTTTAAAACTGAATTTGATTCCAATAATTGCATTTATATGCCAATAACGCAGTCTTTTTTTTAGTCTGGTGAGTTTAAAGACATGTATACTTTTGCACCTCATTATTTATAAAGCTATGATTAAGGGAATAGAGCAATTGGTTTCAAAGGTTTTTCAAGAGCAATATGGCGAAGCTCCAATTGCTGAATCCATCCAAATTCAAGAAACTAGAAAGGATTTTGAAGGTGATTTTACCATTGTTGTATTTCCATTAGTACGCATAGCAAAGAGAAAACCAGAGGAGGTTGCAGAAACTCTGGGAAATCTTTTGGTAAATAATGTGCTTGAAATTGAAAAATTCAATGTCGTGAAGGGCTTTTTGAATATCTCCTTGACTTCTTCTTTTTGGACGAATTGGTTGAGCAATCTGTCTTCTATTAATTCTAGGCTTCCGAAAGCTGAAAGTCGCGGAGAGTTAATGGTTGAATATTCATCTCCAAATACCAATAAACCTTTACATCTTGGGCATATTCGAAACAATTTGTTGGGATACTCGGTAAGTGAAATTCTAAAATCAGCGGGATATAAGGTGTACAAAACACAAATCGTAAACGATAGAGGAATTCACATTTGTAAATCCATGATTGCTTGGGAAAAATTTGGAAACGGAGAAACTCCTGAATCTTCTGGATTAAAAGGAGATAAACTAGTGGGTAAGTATTACGTGGCATTCGATAAAGCTTACAAAGCTGAAATATTAGAACTGACCGCAAGCGGAAAAACTGAAGAAGAAGCAAAAAAGGAAGCTCCAATTATTCAAGAAGCTCAGGCTATGCTCATGAAGTGGGAAGGTGGAGATGAAAAAGTTACCCAGCTTTGGGAAACCATGAATGCTTGGGTTTATGCAGGTTTTGATAAAACATACGCTAGATTGGGTGTCGATTTCGACAAATTATATTACGAATCGAATACCTACCTATACGGTAAGGATAAAGTAACGGATAATATTGAAAATGGAATTTTCTATAAAAAAGAAGATGGTTCTGTTTGGTGTGATTTGACGAATGATGGTTTGGATAATAAGCTGGTTATCCGGGCAGATGGAACTACGGTTTATATGACACAAGATATCGGCACTGCATTGTTGCGTTTAGAGGATTTTCCGAAAATCAAACAACTAATTTATACTGTAGGAAACGAACAGGATTATCATTTTAAAGTGTTGTTTAAGATTTTAGAAAAGCTAGGTTACTCTTGGGCTTCCAATTGTTACCATTTGTCATACGGAATGGTGGACTTGCCAACTGGAAAAATGAAATCTAGAGAAGGTACAGTCGTTGATGCCGATGATTTGATGGAAGAAATGAGTCAGAAGGCCAAGGAAATAACTACCGATTTGGGAAAACTGGAAGATCTGGAAGAAACCGAAAAAGAAGTGTTGTATAATTCGATTGGAATGGCTGCACTCAAATATTTTATGCTCAAGGTTGATCCCAAGAAGAAAATGTTATTCAATCCCGAAGAATCGATTGATTTTAATGGGAATACAGGGCCCTTTATTCAATATACCCATGCTAGAATTCAGGCTATATTAAGAAGAGGAAAAGAACGTAAATCGGTACCCTTTGATGAATTTGAATTGGAGGAAAAAGAAAAATCTGTGCTGCGTTTGGTTAAAAAATTACCTGAAATTATTGAAGAGTCTGCCGTTAATTATAGTCCAGCAGTGCTTTGTAATTATTTATATGACTTGGTCAAGGCATACAATTCATTTTATCAGTCCATGCCAATTTTTGATGACGAAAACGCAGGTCAAGAAAGTTTTAGAATTGAATTAACTAAACAAGCTGGAGAAACGATTGGTTTTTGTTTGACCTTATTAGGCATAAATGCTCCAGAGCGCATGTAAATTTCTGTCAGTTTTACGAAGTTATTGGTTTTTTAACAAATTGATGCACAGGTTTATAGGGGCGAAATTCCTCTTCAGATCTAGCATCTCTTGAGGAAGCAAGTAAAATTATTGTAACATTTGATTTTTTTCTATTTTTAGTAAACTATTGTAAAAAGTCAAACCCATTAACAAAGACATTATCAAGTGAAGAAAAATGAAATCAATTTTCGGTTTTAATTTTCCTCGATATATGAAATCCGTTATTCTCCGGTTCCAATTGGTAAGCAGTTAGTTTCTCCAATTTTCTGAAAGTATTTTGCAAGTAACAATTGATTAGTAAAATCGTCGTCAACTAATATGATATTCATAAAATATTAGGAATTTTAAGCCCAAATGTGTAGAATGAAATTAACTGTAAATACTCAGATTTATTACTTTTGATTTCATCTAAATTAGGCCCAAAAAGTTAAGTAAAAGGCACATATATATGTTTGAAAATTTATCAGAAAGATTAGAGCGCTCGTTCAAGATTATAAAAGGTCAAGGCCAGATAACTGAAATTAATGTTGCCGAGTCTCTAAAAGATGTAAGAAGAGCTTTATTAGATGCCGATGTTAACTACAAAGTAGCAAAAACATTTACTGAAGAAGTAAAGGAAAAAGCATTAGGGCAGAATGTTCTAAATGCAGTTTCGCCAGGGCAACTGATGGTGAAAATAACTCAAGAAGCATTGGCTGAGCTTATGGGTTCAGAAGAGGTTGAACTGAACTTATCCAATGCTTTTACAGTAATCTTAATGGCTGGTTTACAAGGTTCGGGAAAAACAACACATACTGGCAAACTAGCGCATTTTCTTAAAACTAAAAAGAGTAAAAATCCGCTTTTGGTGGCTTGTGATGTTTATCGTCCAGCTGCAATAGATCAGCTGCATGTTGTGGGTGAGCAAGTCGGAGTTGCTGTTTTTTCGGATAAAGAAAACAAAAGCCCGGTTGACATAGCTAAAAAAGGAATTGCTTATGCTAAAGCAAACGGACAAAATGTAGTTATTGTTGATACTGCGGGTCGTTTGGCTGTAGATGAGGAAATGATGCGTGAGATTGAAGAAATCAAACGTGCCATTAATCCGGCTGAAACTTTGTTTGTAGTTGATGCTATGACAGGTCAGGATGCTGTTAACACGGCAAAAGAGTTTGATGAACGATTGAATTTTGATGGTGTTATTCTTTCCAAATTGGATGGAGATACAAGGGGTGGAGCAGCTTTATCGATTAGAAGAGTAGTAGACAAGCCTATCAAATTTGTTGGTACTGGTGAAAAGATGGATGCACTTGATGTGTTCTATCCAAAGCGGATGGCCGATCGGATTTTGGGAATGGGCGATATCGTTTCATTGGTTGAAAAAGCTCAAGAAAATTTTGATGAAGAAGAAGCTAGAAAACTTCATAAAAAAATAGCCAAAGATCAATTCAATTTCAACGATTTCTTGAATCAGATTCAACAGGTTAAGAAAATGGGTAATCTTAAAGATTTAGCAGGAATGATTCCTGGTATGGGGAAAGCATTAAAAGGAGTAGATATAGATGACAACGCTTTCACACCTATTGAAGCCATGATCTATTCTATGACTGATGAAGAAAGAGAAAATCCTACCATAATTAACGGAAGCCGTCGAAAACGAATAGCCAAAGGCAGTGGTGTTGAAGTGCCGGAAGTGAACAAACTCATCAAACAATTTTCTGAAACCAGAAAAGTGATGAAATTGATGGGTAATAAAAATAATATGTCTAAAATGATGGCGGGCCTCAAAGGCGGATTGCCCGGTAAAGGAATGTAAATTGAAGTAGTATGATTTTATTAGATGGTAAAGCAACATCGGCAGCAATTAAAGATGAAATTGCTCTTGAAGTAGAACAACTTAAAAGCAACGGTTTAAAAGTCCCGCATTTGGCTGCAATTCTTGTAGGGAGTGATGGTGCAAGTCAAACATATGTAAATGCTAAAGTAAAGGCTTGCGAGCGAGTTGGTTTTGAAAGTACATTGATTGAACTTCCAGCCGATACTTCAGAGGATAAGCTGATGCAAACAATTGATAAGCTGAATAACGATCCGGAAATTGATGGATTTATAGTTCAATTGCCTTTACCGAAACACATTAATGAAGACAATGTTACATTGCGTGTTGCTCCAGAAAAAGATGTAGATGGATTCCATCCAGAAAATGTAGGAAGAATGGCATTGGGACTGCCGACTTTTTTGCCTGCTACACCAAATGGTGTTATGGAAATGTTGGGTCGCTATGATATAGAAACCTCAGGAAAACATTGTGTTGTTATTGGTCGAAGCAATATTGTTGGAACACCCATGTCTATTTTGATGTCTCGTAATTCTACCCCTGGAAATTCCACGGTTACTTTGACGCATAGTAGAACTTCGAATTTGAAAGAAGTTTGTTTGAGTGCTGATATCATTATTGTTGCTTTAGGTAAACCCAATTTTTTGACAGCTGATATGGTTAAGGAAGGCACAGTAGTAGTGGATGTTGGAATTCATAGAATAGAAGACTCCAATAAAAAATCGGGATTCAGGTTGGTTGGTGATGTGGACTACGAAACTGTTGCTCCTAAATGTTCTGCTATTTCTCCAGTTCCTGGTGGAGTAGGTCCAATGACGATTGCTTCACTATTGCAAAATACCCTCAAAGCAGTAAAACAGAGCTAGAACTACAAAGGCAGGTCATTTGTGTTAATTCGCGCAGTGTATGCATAGCGCATTCTCGGGCAATAACATTAATCTTCCTTCTTGAATAGGATTCCCACAACGTCTGCAATCGCCAAAATCAGAGTCGTCAATTTTGTCCATTGCTATATTTAGTTTTTGAAATTTAAACTCCATTTGTCGTAAAGTCCGTTCATTAACCGTTTTGTTATTGATTGCATCCATTCGGCTAATTCTACCGATTGCATTTTCTGGAGAAATTGGTTTAGTCAATTCTTTAAGTTCCGCAATACGCAATTTGGTCTCTGCTAATTCAGAAATGATTTTTTGCTTTAGAATAGCTTTGTCCATTATGCTAATGTATAGAACCTCAGCTTAACTTTTGGCCATAATGAACACTTATGCTGAACTTGAGTAATTATCTAATCAGCATTTCAATATTTTAATCAACCTAATTTCAACGATAAGGTCATTCCTGAGCAGGCAGGAATCTGTAACCTAAATGGCATATATTTTCGTCTGCGCGGAAATTACGGTTGATTTTTCGCATAAAAAAACCTCCAATGCAGAGCAAAGGAGGTTTCAAATAAATTTAGTTTGAATAATTAGTCAGTAGCTAAACCAACATAAAATTCAATGATTTTTTCAGAAGTGTTGCCTAATTTATCCTTAGATACAACCTTTACTGTGTACTTAACCTTTTTCTTTAAGAAACGGTTTCTTTCAGAAATATCTAAGGTTTGAGCTGAAGAATACAAAGCCAATGGAGCATCGTTAATACTATACATGATAGATTCTGTACCAACATGATCATCAGTTGCACCTAAATAAAGACGCGTATAATTTGGATAAACTTTCAGCTCTTTTTTGTTACCAATAGGCTGAATGCTAAAGTTATTGTAAATCTCTGGAGCAACATTGTCTACAAAGCAATTTGAGGTTTTTTCCTGCTCTTCGTTGTTTACGTTGTCCGTCGTTTTAAAATTAATAGAGTGGTATCCGTCATTTGGAATAGTGAATTCACTGTATGTCTTGTATCCAGATCCATCAATTTGATATTCGATTTTTTGAACTCCAGATTCGTAATCTTTCGAGAACAATTTAATCGCTGTTGCTTTATTGATATACAAAGTATCACGAGCAAAGAATTGTGGAGAACCATATCTGATTCCAGTCGTTGGATTAACATTGTCCATATAGACATTCAAATACTTATTTGGAGAAAGATTTTGAACGTTATCAGTAGCATCATATTTTACAGAATGAGATCCTCTTACATCAGGAAATTTAATTTCTGAAGAATAATCGAAACGATCTTTTTGATCTGTTCTGTGGTAAATTTTATTTACACCAGCTTTATTGTCTGTTGCAGCTAAACTAACGGTAGTTCTATTAGAAACGTAGGCAACTCCGTTTTTTCCTTTGTATTCATCTCCATTGATTGTATGAGTAACCACTGGTGGAATCTTATCTAAGTAAAATTTGAAGGCTTGTTTTTCTTCAGTGTTTTTAACATTATCAACTGAGTAGTAATATAATGTGTGCTCGCCATCTTTTAAATAAGCAACACCAAAATTTCCGCCGTAAGCATTTTCTGCTCTACCATCAAAACTGAACTTTGTTCTGTTTACTCCAGATAGATTATCAGTTTTAGCTAAATTGAATTTTGTGCTAGGAGCTAGAATAGTTCCATTGTAGACTATTCCTACAATGGTGTGATTTGATGTTGGAGCTGAAAGGTCAACTACAAATTTGTCACTTTTTAATGCTTCCGCATTACCAACATTATCGTGAGCATACCACGATAGGTTGAACTCACCTTCTTTATCCAAATTGCTGGTTGCAGAGTAATCTGACCAAGTAGTTGAATTTACGGCAGAATGAATTTTCTCAACTCCAGAAACCCCGTCTCTAGAAGTCAATGTATACGTCAGACCTTTTCCAAAATACAAACGATCGCTTCTGTAACGAGGAGCGCCATCATATTTTAAACGTGTAACAGGAGCTAGACCATCAGCATACAATTCATACATAATCTCTTTTTGAGGCTGAATTGTCTTCTTCGTTTCAGGATCAACAGCATATCGGCTTCTCATATAATTTATGCCTTCAGTATCCAAATACATTGGATTTGCATATTTCGAAGTTAGTTTACTAGTTAAGTCATATTGCTGTCCACCTGGAGAGATAGAGAACTTGAAATAGAGTGGTAGACTCTTTTGTACATAAGTGTTTCCATCATTGAGATATACTTTCTTCTCGTGTTCAGGAACCGCTGGCTCTTGCGCACTGACTGAAAGTTGGATACTTATTGCTAGAAACAGCACATAAAATAATCGTAATCCTTGTTTCATAATATTATGTTTTAGCATGTAAAAGTAGTATATTTTGAAAATGTTAAATACTTTAAATGAAATTAGTTACCTATTCACCAGCAATTAATCAGGAGCAATGATCAAAACTGAAATTAAATCTAAAAAAATGAGCAGTAAACTTAGTGCAATATTTTTTGTTTTTGCAATTGGAATTATGGGGTGTAATCCGAATAGAATTTACAACGAACACTTTGAAACTGGAGAAGGTTTACAATGGCTCAAGGCCGATAAAAAGACCTTTAATGTAAACATTGAAGATGCTTCTCAAAAATACAATGTTTACATAACATTCCGCTATGCAACTGGTTTTGCTAAAACTGATGCACCGGTATCGTTATCTCAAAAAACACCAAGTGGTGAATTATATACCAATGATTATGCTTTAAGAATTAGAGATGATAAAGGAGATTACATTGGAGAACCTGGCTACGATATTTGGGACAGTGAACATATGATTCTTGCTGAAGTTAAACTAGAAGCAGGGACACATCAATTTGTACTCGAACACAATAATGGCAATGGAACTTTATTTCCTGTATTGGATGTTGGGTTGATTGTTGAGAAGTTGGAGAAATAGAGTAGGGATAAGCTCAGTTTTCATGTAAGCTAAGAAGCGGATACTTCAGTAGCACAGCGAACAAGGAAAAAATACATTGGTTATGTGCTATTGAATTGGTTCTGTTTTTATTTATTTCAATACTATTTAAGTAGAATTGATTTGGATAGGACAAGGATCGATATTCTGACCATTATTCAGTATTCTAGTATTAAGGAAATATTTTTTATTGAATAATAAGTTTTCCAGTAAACAGCCCGTTTTCATCGTCTTGGACAACAACTACATATGTACCAGCAGAAAGAATATTACAATCCAATTTGATTTTTTGCTCCACAATTTCGTAATTCACATCAGCAATAATAGTTCCCATAATGTCATAAATCTTTACCGATGTTATTCCTGTTGGGTCAATGAAGCGGTAATGATTGTATTCTAAAGAAATGAAAGTTTGGTTCGAAGCGGGGTTAGGCTGAATTATCAGACTGTTTTCTGATCCAGTATTAAACTTAATGGTATTCAATACTTTGTTTGTAGCCAGCGGAGCTTCAAAATCAAAAACGATATCAGCTTTGTTTGGAATCAATTCACCTTGTTTCACATTGGCTTTAGGAAGAACGTTAAACGTAATGAACCCATTACTAGCTTCTTCACTCCTTCCACTGTCTGGCAATAGAATATTGTTAAATCTAAAAGTGATTTGACGTCCTTCAATGGACATTAAGTATTTGTGACTTGAGGTTACATCTGTAATGCTCGATATATCGATTCCTTGCGGTAACTCATTGGTAATGAATACATTTTGAGCATAATATGTTCCAACGTTTTGAAAACGAATTTTATACTTTAAATCCTGTTTTTTTTCGATAAAACCTTCATTTCCTTCTCCTTGTGGATACACAGTAAGATCATTAGGATCAATAGCACCTACAATTGGATTTATATCTGTATAACTGTTGTCATTGGTATCACAATCATTTGAGAAATCAGTAATTGTTGCAGATACTGAAAGTAAAGAACCCATAGTAGCGTTCAAATCAACAGAGTCAACAATAGTTAAATCGGAAGATGTAAATGCCTTTACAGTATCGATATTCCAAGTATAGATAGAATTACTTGCATTGACTTGAGAACTGCTCCAAGCAATAGAACTAGAAATTGGAATTATTTCATTGTCCAATGTGATTATAATATCAACATTATAAGCATCAAATGCACCTAAATTTCTATACACTACAGAATAGTCATTTTTAAACTCTCTTCTTAAAGCGGTGGTTCCTAATGATATACTTAAATCTGGGCTGGTGCAACTTGTTTCGACTCCAAAGTTGTTGCCGCAATAGGTTTGACCTGAGCTTATAGCTAACGAAAATCCATTGGCATTGCAGGTGGCTGAATAGCTAGTTGTTGGCTTGTGACTAACAGTGAATGTTCCTGGCTCTAAAAAGAATTGATAATTCCCACTTTCATCAGTAGTTACATATCTATCCCCAGGAGTCACTTTAACTAATAATCTAGGTATTCCTTTTTCACCAGTTCCTTGAATACAGTCTTGGTTGACATCATGAAAAACTTTTCCACATACCTGAATTCCTGTTCCTTCCTCTATGTTTATGCAATTGTCTATGCTTTGATTTGTCAAGACTTGTCGGTATCCAGTAGGCCATTCTACGACAATTGAATCAATAGAAGTTGCATTCCCAAGTCCAAAAAGGGCTTTCAATGAATTTTGACTGCCCGCGCCACCGCTTGTTTGAGCTGAAATTTCTTTCATCTGCCAAATACTAGCCCCATTAAATGTTGCCTTCACCATTACCTTGGCTCCAATCGCATTGTTGTTTGAGTTTGCACCTGTAAGTTTGATGCACGACCAAGAGTTACAGTTTGCAAGATTGTTTTGGAAGAATACGTTGTTCTCATTGGAGTGATTTCCGATGATTATGTCTATATCTCCATCATTGTCGTAATCACTCCAGGCATGTGAGTAGGAGTTCCCAAAGTCTTCTGATAAAGGATTAGCAGACTTTGTGAAGCTGCCGCTTCCATCATTTGTGTACATAACATTAGCATCGGACTGGTCGTTGCAAACGTAAAGGTCTAAGTCACCATCATTATCAAAATCAACCCAATTACTGCTGCTAGAATGTCCACCATCATTAACTACAATTCCACTTGTAATTTGAGTAAAAGTTCCATCATTATTATTGCGGTAAAGAAAGTTATCCTGGCCACTTGTATTGGTTACAAAAAGATCTAAGTCCATATCATTGTCGTAATCTCCCCAGCTGCAACCTACAGAATTTGCTGAATCAGTCTCGATACCAATTGTTGTCACTTTCTCAAAAGCTCCGTTTCCATCGTTTTTAAACATCGAGTTACCTTGACCATTGGTAGCAGGAATAAATACATCTAGGTCACCATCATTATCATAATCGGCCCAAGTAGCTCCTATGGTATACTTGGCTTCCTGTACTATTTGTGAACTCGTGATTTTGGTAAACGAACCGTTCTTATTGTTCTTGTATAAAAGGTTAAATTTTGTGGGCATATAATCGGTCACAAATAGGTCAAGATATCCATCACCATTATAATCTACCCAACTTGCTCCGTGGCAATATCCACTGTAGTTAGCAATTGCTCCTGTTGTAATTTTGATGAAGTTTCCACCTCCACTATTTTTGTATAATGCGTTCAGTGCCCCAACATTGTTTGCTACAAATAGGTCTAAAAGGCCATCGTTATTATAATCGCCCCAAGTACCTACAATTGAACTTCCTTTATCACTAATTATAATCCCAGAAGTATTTTTAGTAAATGTTCCATCACCGTTGTTATGGTAAAGGTAACTGGGTTTGTTTAGGTTGTATTCGGCTACGTAAAGATCATCGTATCCGTCGTTATCGTAATCTCCCCAAGACATTCCCCATGAACTAGATGCATCATTAGAAAGACCAGCTACTGTATTTTCAATAAAAGATACTGAAGTTTGGATACTCCAAGAACAAGTAATGAGATTAAATGTGGCTGTTTCGTCACAAGAAGTTGCAGGTTCAGGAGTTTGGATGCAACTTACTGACTCTAATGTTACTAAAGCTGACTTACAGTTGGTTGTATCCGATTTATAACAAATTTGATAGGTTAAAGTCTGAGTTCCAAAAGGAGTATTTGGAGATACATCTAATGAACCATCTGAATTTAATGTCAAGTTAGCATTAGTAGCAACTGTTGTTATATTAACTTGAGCAATAGTAATCGTATTTCCATTTAGGTTATCATTCGCTAATACATTTACAACGTTAGTTCCACCTGTAGTTCCATTAACGAGACCAACTGTATCGTTCACGGCTGTTATAATAGCCAATGACAAAGAAGTAGAAGTAACGCAAACTGGGTTATTATAAATGATACCTGAGTTGGTATTAACTGCTCCTGCTGTTGACAGCTGTCGACCAGCCAAAAACACACCTGCTCCTGAGCTACAAGCTCCATTATGAGAAAGAAATGTTCCTTTTAATACAGCTGAAGCTCCTATACTAATTGCTCCAGTTGCAACTCCAGCTCCACCAATCCAAAAAATATTACAACGCCGTGCTCCATTCGTTAAAATCATCTTTGCTGATGCCGCTACTGAAAAAGCTCCCGCAATTTTAAAAACAAATATTGCATCAGAATTATTTTGACCGTCTAAGGTCATTGTTCCAGCTAAAGATCCTGCTAGTCCGATGTAATAAACACCAGGGCTTATAGTTTCTCCAGATCCAAAAGCCGCCGCATGCCCGGTTACCGTATTGGGCAAGTTCATAAGCGAATCATAAGCATTATTTATATCGATTTTAGCTTGTGATGTAACAGAGTCTGCATTATAAAAAGAGCCCAAAACAATAGAAGAAGTAAATCCACTTAACGCTCCTCCATCGGATCCTATATTACCATAAATTCCAGAGGTAGAGGTATTGGCTGCTGCCCCAAGACTAGTATACAAGGCAAAGCTTGAAAGAACTCCTAAAATATCAACTGCAGGAGCAGGTGCACAATCCGTTTCACAAAATATTGGAATTGTACTAATTCCTACTGGCTTAGTTGCCTCGGTGCCAGTTCCAATAGAAATTGCGCCTTCAATAGAAAACATTCTTCCTTCAAGGGTAACTCCTGTTCCTAAACTAACGGCACCAATATGAGCAAACAAGGTTCCTTTTATATCTGCATTTGCTGCAACAGAAATAGCACCTTCAGAAATATAGAAAACGTTGCATGCTTTTGCTCCATTAGTTAAAGTAACCGTTGCACCTGCACCTATTGTCATTGCTCCATTAGATTTAATCACAAAGTATGCATTAGGATCTCCTTTTCCATCAAGAGTAAGTGCTCCAATTATAGAACCAGCTCCAATTGAGGAGTAAACTCCAGGAGGAATAGTTTCGCCACTTCCAAAAGTTGGAGAATGAGTACTAGGATAATTTACAAAAAGATCGTTTAGGTGAATATACACCCTAAACAAATCATATCTGCAGCGATCAGTTATAGAATCCTTATTGTATGCGCTGTCTAAATAAGCTGGAAGCGCAAACCCTGTTATTAGTCCATTATTTGTTCCTACATCTCCTGCAATAAGATTGCCTGCATTGGATACTGCTCCTGCACCAGTAAAAGCCTCAAAGGAGGTTAGAATACCTAATTCAAGCGTTTGAGCATCTGAGGGTTTTATCCAAAAGAAGAAATTTATTATTACTCCGATCAAATATAATTTTTTCATAATTGAGTGTTTTCTATTTTCCCATTTTAGCAAATCGAATACCAATGCAGCCCAAACAACCTATAGAACCACTGTTTACAGGGATTGTAGGCTTTGTGATATTTCGATATATCCCTAAATTCGGACTGCTATTCCCGTTTCTGGAATTAATACCTTTTAATTGAGTTTATTTTGTTGGTGAAACCATACCATAATAGTTGATTATAACTCCTCTCATTTTTAAAGAGTTAGCCAATAGTTCTCTTTTTTAGAAGACTCTATTTATTTATCATATTGATTCATAGGGTTTGATAAATCTATATTTTTATTCGAAATTTACCTTTATTGTAGCTGTTTTACCTAAGCTATCAATTAGCTCATTTATTATTATTAAGTGCTATTAATATTGCTTTAATCGCCTCATTAGCAGATTATCCAAGGGCAATAAAATAGAGTTAGAAACTTTTGCAGTAAATTACTGAGGGGAGTCCACTAATTTCCAGTTGCCTGCTCTGTTCAGAATCATTTTGTGTGGTTTACATTATTTATTGGGAAGAAAATTTTCATATAATGCTGTGAAATTTAACTCATAACTCATTCATTTTCTGGTAAATAGTATTCAGTAAACTTGCTATTGTCGTTTATTATACGAATCTTAGTGGCTAACTTAAATACATATCAGTTATGGAATGTCCCGTTTGTCACCAATCAGATTTGGCGAAAGAAGCCACCAACTGCCCAAAATGTGAATCAGAGTTAAAAGGCTTTCGCGAGCTTGCTGCTGCAGAAGTAGAACGTGATAAACGAAAAAAATCAGTAAATATCCTACTTACAATTGCTCTTCTTATTGGGCTCGGTTGGATTATGTCTGCAACTATGGTGACTCCTAAATTCGAAAAATCGAGTAACGACGAAGTTTCTTCTCAGGAGAAAATAAGTGCACAGGCTCAAACTATTTCTGATCTAGAATCAGAAAAGGAAGTTCTAGCGATGCGGAATAATGAACTGGAAAAACAAGTCCAGTCATTTGAAGTGATCGAGATGAGTGAAGATGGAAAAAGTATTGAACAGGATTATTTAGTTCACGTAGTGAAAGAAGGAGAATCACTTTGGAGCATTGCTGAAGAATATCATAGTGATGGATTCAAGCACGATGAAATTGCTGGTCATAATGATTTAAGCGATCCTCACTACATTAAGGCAGGTGATACCGTAATAATTAAAAAATAGAGTTATGAAAGTAGATTATTTAAAAAATATCAAAGACACACATATTCTATCGCTACAAAGTATTATTGGGCTGAAATCCGATTTAAATGATAAGATAAGCGAGATTACTAACCTGCTACTGAAGAACACTAAATTGGGTTTGGAATTAGGGAAGAGCACCGATGAAGTTGCAGTAATGAAAGTTAAGAACGGAGAGTCAGAAAAGGAGATTGAAGGTTTGAAGCGCTCTCTAGAGACCTCAGAAAAAGCTCTAATTGATTCCGAATCCAAAGTTAAATCTCTTTCTAAAGCACTCGAAGAAGCTCAACTTAATAAGGAAGATTAAGAAGAAAAGAAAGAGAATTAACGTTCAGTTAATCTTCTTTCTCGGTTCTTATTCAGCTGGCATTAGGCTAAGCACGGTTCGAATTGAGAACCTTTTCCGAATGTATTGAGTGGTTTTATCATAAGTAAGGCAGTTGACTATCTAGTAGATTCAGTTTGGTAAATAGGGGCACGAATCGAACGCGGTGCAATCGCTCCTAAGCAATTTAGCAATGAAAGTTTAGTTTTAAAAACAAAAAAGGGGCGATGAACGCCCCTTTTTATTTGTCTAATAATTTGTTCTTACTCAGATGCTACGGGAAAACCACGATCACGCATTAATGCATCAATCTTAGCATCACGACCCATAAACAAGCGGTAAGCTTCTGCAGGGTCAATTGCATTTCTAGGAGCAAACAAATACTTAACTGCCTTTGCTGCTAATTCTTTATCGTAAAATCCGTTTGGTGCTTCAGCAAATGCTTCAGAGGCATCAGCAGTAAGCACATCAGCCCACATATAACCGTAGTATGCAGTGGCATAACCTTCACCAGAGAATACGTGTCCAAAATGCGGGGTTCTGTGTCGCATTGGTAATTCTTTTGGCATTTTCATTTCTGCCAGTGTTTCTCTTTCGAATTTGTCAATGTCAATATTAGCGGGATCAGCTAAATGCAATTTCATATCCATAATCGCAGAAGCCAAATACTCAGTAGTTGAAAATCCTTGATTAAACGTGCTTGCCTTTTTGATTTTTGCAACCAATTCTGCTGGCATTGCTTCGCCGGTTTTGTTGTGTACCAAATAGTTATTGATAACTCTATCTGTAGCCAACCATCTTTCCAATAATTGAGACTGGAACTCTGTGTAATCTCTAACTCCACTGTTTAGAGTAGGGTAGGTTACGTCAGAAGAAAAGAAATGCAGTGCATGTCCAAATTCATGGAAGAAAGTCGTTGCATCGTCCCAAGAAACTAACAATGCTTCACCAGGAGCTGGTTTTACAAAGTTTGAATTGTTTGACGCCAACACATTCTTGTTGCCATCAAAACTAGATTGGCTTCTATACGTTGTTGCCCAAGCACCCGAGCGTTTTCCTTGACGTGCATATGGATCTAAATACCAAAGTCCAACATTTTCTCCAGAAGTAATATCGGTTACTTCCCAAACTTTTACGTCTTCATGAAATACTGGAACTGAACCTTCTTCAGAACCAACCGGAACAGGTGTGAATTTGAAATTGAACAACTCTCCAGCAACCATATGCATGGCTTCAGTTAATTTATTCAATTGTAAGTATTGCTTTACTTCTTCAGAATCAAGGTTGTATTTATCCTTACGTACTTTCTCAGCATACAAACGATAATCCCAAGCTTCAATGGTAATTTTATCACCGTTTTTGTCTGCAATTGCTTGCATGTCTTGAACTTCTTCAGCAACTCTAGCAATTGCTGCTGGCCAAACAGCCATCATCAGGTTCATTGCATTTTTTGGAGTTTTTGCCATTCTATCTTGTAATCTCCAATCGGCATAGTTCTTAAAACCAAGTAGTTCTACTTTTTTGCGTCTTAGTCTAAGTACTTCAGCAATTAATGCGTTGTTGTCAAACTCATCTCCATTATCACCTCGAGAATAGTAATTGGTCCAAACTTGTTTTCTCAATTCTCTTTCCGAAGAGTAAGTTAAGAAAGGATCCATAGAAGAACGTGAATTTGTAATGGCATACATTCCTTCTTTTCCTTTATCTGCTGCAATTTTTGCTGCTGATTTCACAAATCCTTCAGACAATCCACCCAATTGATCTTTAGTAAGATAAGTCACGTAGTTTTCTTCATCGTGCAAGGTGTTGCTGGAGAACTTTGTGTACAAACTAGAAAGTTGTTTGCTTAATTCAGCATACTCAACTTTTGCGGTTGAATCTAATTCAGCACCTTTCATAGTAAAGCTGATGTAGGTTAAATCCAACACACGCTGTTTGTCTGTTGCTAGAGGTGTTGTTTGAGACGCATCATAAACCATTTTAATCCGCTGAAAAAGCATTTCGTTTTGCGTGATTTTCGATTGAAACTCTGAAAATAGTGGAGCCATTTCTGCTTGAATTGCTCTGAATTCTGGAGAAGACATATTTCCGCTCAGAATTCCATAATAATTGAAAGCGCGATTTAACGGAGCGCCAGAGCGTTCCATTTCTATAATGGTATTCTCGAATGTTGGTGCTTTTGTGCTGTTTGCTATAGCTTCAATATCGGCTAGATTCATTTCCATGCCTTGCAACAAAGCAGGTTTTACATCTTCCAATTTCATTTTATCAAATGCTGGAACACCGCCATAAGGGCCTTCCCATTCTTTAAGCAACACATTGTCTATCACAGGTTCTGTTTTTTTAATTTCTTCTTTTTCTTTGGGCGCGCAAGCAGTAAATAATACTGATGCTGCTATTGGAATAATCCACTGGTTTACTTTTCTAGCATGTATCATAAAGCAAATTTTTTCAAATTAAAAACGGACGACAAATTTAGAAGAGTAATTGAATATTCGACATACAATTAGGATGAGGGGAATAGGGCTGCCTTTTTATAAGAAGTGTCACCAGCTAATTAAGCTCGACCTATGATTATTGTTTATAATAGTTTTAACCACTGTCAAGCTGAATATACTTCAGTAAACCACTAACATAAATGGGATTTAGATTCTGAATCAAGTTCAGAATGCCCCGTGATTGAGAATAGGATAAAAAAAGGCTTCTCGATACAACCTCCTTAGGTCGGTCACTCGAAGAGACAATAGTAATGTTGTTCTGTTTTGTTCTGTTCTGTTCTAAACTATTCTGCACTGTCAGTTCGAGTGTTCCGCTTTTCGCAGAATGTATCGAGAACAAAGGGACAGAAACCTACCAATCAATAGGTCTGTAATCCTTTAAGAACTTACCACACCAATGTTTGCCAGTATTGATACCATCAAAAAGCGGATCTAATACTCTAGCTGCGCCATCAACAATATCTAGTGGAGGTTGAAAATCGTGTAATTCTTCTTTACGTTTCGCCAATTCAGCTGGATCTTCGTCCGTTACCCAACCAGTATCAACCGCATTGGTATAAATACCGAATTTGGCAAAATCAGAAGCCGAAGTGTGTGTCATCATATTCAAGGCTGCTTTGGCCATATTGGTGTGCGGATGTCTGTCTTCTTTGTGCCAGCGATGAAATTTACCTTCCATAGCCGAAACATTTATGACGTGCTTCATTCCGGTATTTTCCTTTTTCATGATGTTCACTAATCGGTTGACTAACACAAAAGGAGCTACAGAGTTTACCAATTGCACTTCCAGCATTTCGTTAGTGTGTATTTCACCAAGTTTAAGTCGCCAGCTGTTTGTTTTTCTGAGGTCTACTTGTTGCAGATCGGCGTCCAATTCTCCGACTGGAAAAACTTCGTCTGTAGGCAAGGAGTTGTCAATACTGTAAGGAATTTGAGAAAGCTTAGCGGATGCGCTGAGTCCAATTCCTATTTGGTTTCCATGCCAGCTTACAGGAAGATTCTTTTGTTCTTTATCTGAAAAAGTTGCGCTCAATGCTCTTATCTCACTGATGCACGCATTGTGATCTTTGAGCAATTCCTGAGCAAATTTAGGCAGCTCATTTATTGGCAGCTCTTCATTGGACATTAAATGCTTATAGAATCCGGCTGGACGTCGAACAGTTTGAGCAGCGTTGTTTATTAGAATGTCCAATCGCTCGTATTGCTGCTCAATAAAATTGCAGAAAATCTCAACGCTAGGAATGTGTCTCAGGTCTAATCCATGAATTTTAAGCCGATTACTCCATTTATTAAAATCCGGTTCTTTGGCAAATCGAATGGCCGAATCGGCAGGGAAGCGTGTGGTGGCTATAACAGTTGCACCTGCGCGAAGCATGAGCAGAGTAATGTGGTAGCCGATTTTTAACCGAGAACCAGTAACTAAAGCAACTTGATCGGTTAGGTCGGCATCTTGAAAACGTTTAGCATAATTAAAGTCGCCGCAATCCTTGCACATGGTATCGTAAAAATGGTGCAAGGTGTTGAACTCTTCTTTACATACATAGCAATTTCGTGGAGAAGATAATTGAATTGCATTCTCGTCTTCTTTACCGGTCAAGGCAATCATTAATGGCGCCTCAAAAATATGCGCTTCACGAGCAGAACGAATGCCAGTAGCATTTCTGGCGTGTTTGTCTTTTTCTTTTAGCTTGCGTCGTTGAACTTTTTTTGCCGATTTTTTTCGTCTCGAAAACTCTTCCTTTTCAGGGCGGGAAAATCGTCCGGCAGCCATAATAAGTGCAACTCGTTTTTCTTTTGGAATCTCAAATATTTGATTGGTATCTAAGTTCAGCGTCTGCAATACTTCCAGACATTTGTCAATTTGGTCCTGGGTAATTTTTGCTGATTCTTCTTCTTCCTTTGGGTTTTCGGACATCAATGATTTCTTAGGCGGCAAAATTATTGATATTGGTTTACATTATTGCTTTCTCTTTCAAATTAAATATTGTGAAACTTCCGTTTGGGATTGCTTTTTTATTTGCTAGCTGAATTACTATTTAGAAATCCAAAATTCAACTTTTTAAAATAGTAGAGGTTGCCTAATTAAGTTGCTTTTAAGGTTTGAATTGCAATCATTTTAGGTTAGGATAGATTTTATTTAAAAAGAAAAATCGTTGAAATCAATATAAAATCGTTGAGTTTTTTAATGTTTACATAACTGAAAATAAATATCAATTATTATTGCAAATTGCTATTTTTGAACGTTTACGTTCGGTAACTAGACTAAAATACAACATGAAAAAATTATACATACTTGCAACAATACTAGCGATAACAACCTCTGTTTTTTCTCAGGCGCCAACAAAAATGAGCTACCAAGCAGTAGTTAGAGATGCGGATAACAATCTCCTAACGAGTCAAAGAATAACTATGCGATTAACCATAATGCAAGGTTCTGTTTTTGGTAATTCAGTTTATGTAGAAAGACAAGCAACAATTTCTAATATTAACGGATTAGTGAGTCTAGTGATTGGAAGTGGAACAGTCGTTTTTGGTACATTCAACAGTATAGATTGGAGTAATGGCCCATACTTTATAAAAACAGAAGCCGACCCAACGGGAGGGCAATTTTATACCGTAACAGAAACTAGTCAATTAATGAGCGTGCCTTATGCTTTACATGCCAATACAGCAGATAGCATTGTTGGTGGAATAGCAGGGCCACAAGGAATTGCCGGAGCAGTTGGTGCAGCCGGAGTTGCCGGAGCGGTAGGTCCAGCAGGAGTTGCCGGAGC
>CESE01034191.1_pt1 | contig 23083 bp, 21 predicted proteins | sample 350271 | NCBI WGS metagenome assembly CESE01 (sample SAMEA2621536, study PRJEB7988) | marine metagenome | isolation source: saline water (ENVO:00002010), including | reverse complement strand
AATGAGCCTTTCTAACTCAACATTTTCACTAGAGGTCAATCTCTCGGCATCGCGCTGTTCGTCCCGATCATCCCACTCTTCTATTGTTCCGTCGTTGAGGGTGCGATTTACGAGTATCCGCGCCGCTTTCTGTCTGGCAGCTATGAGCTCCGCGTCTCTTGCTGAAGTTGCATTCGTTTCTATTGTTTGCTGTTCACGCAAATCAAACGCGTCTACTTCGATTGCTACTCTTTCGTTTAACGAGTTAATCTCGCTCTTAGCATTCTCAATTCTGGCTTCAGCATTGGCAAGCCCATCTAAAGACACTTTTAGCTCTTCTATTCTCGTAGATACCGCTGCTCGGTTCTCGCTTTTCTTGTACACGTTCGTTCTCAGTAGAGCAGTTAGTTTTGATATTTCTCTACCCGCGTTTTTAATTTGTAACCTGATCGTTGGGAGAGCCAATGCCTGAGCTTCTACTAGGGAAGTCATACCCGCCACTAAATCTTCGGCGTTGATGAAGTCGTCACCTATCAGAGATTCAATCTCCGCAAATTTACCTTCAATGAGATCGGCTTTTTGTGTTGCCCCATTCACGACTGTTAAAGATTGAGACTGTAATCCGTCTGAACGGCTTACATCACCCTCGAAAGTTGCCCCAAAGATATCGAACCTATCTTCCGCTGCTTCACGACGGAACCTTTCGTAGCTTGCCTTGAAGATGGTCTTCTGCTCTTCATCCATTCCTATTATACTTTGAGCTTTCGCCTCTTCAAGCGCGAGAAAATAAGCCTCCAACTCTAAGGGCATGTTCCCCTCGTCACCCATAATCTCTTGCCTAAAGGCTAACTCTACGGCAGTTTGCACTATCTTAGGATCGAATTTTGTTCCTACAACGTGCTGACCATTCGTTTCGGCTACAAGTGTCGCGCCGATTTTCTCTATCATACGGTCTGTAAGGAATATGTTATTGTCCTCGGCGAAAGCCCTCGCCGTACTATAGACTGCGCTGACGATTGATACGGTATTCGCTGCCACGACCTTCGCGTCTGCGTCTCCACCCACGATTTCAGGAACCTTGAGGAGGCCCGTTAATAACGACTGGTGGTCTTTAGATGGCGGCATTATTCGAGAAGTATTCATATCAGCGACGGCGGCTTGAATATTCGCTACCTCTTGATCGTTATTTGCGGCACGTACTGTGCTGACAATATTATCAAAAGTGTCTTCCGCTACTTCACCGAAACGATCCTTCGCGTCCTGTATGTTACCTTGACCAGTCGCCTCCAACTGTAAAACAAAGTTTGCAACAAATTGTTCCTTGCTCCTATTCAAGACGTTATTGTAATCGTCAGATTTAGCTACCACACCACTCGCAAATGCGTCGATATCTATCTTTAACTGCTTGACCTCATCGTCAAACATCTTTTGAAGAGTTGCTCTTAGCTCTGGGGAAAGTTTAATGTCGCCTTCAATATTGGGGTCTCTACTTATGGCGTCCTCTAAATCCCTCACTACAGTTTCAAAGTTGTCGTTGTCTTTGACAGCTTGGGTAACGTCATTAGCCGATTGGTCAACAGCAGTCTCAATCAGGTCTTGCTGTTGCACGGTGATTTCATCGGCCCGTTTGTCGAGCTCCCCTTTAAGCTTTGTTGCTTGGTCATCTCCGAAAGTTTCGCCTAATTCTAAACCATTATTTTTCGCTTGGCTTTTCATTAAGCGCAACTTAGCGTCGAATTGATCTTGTGTGGTGTCTGGGTCTAGCGCCAACTCATCTAGTAAGCCATTAGCGTTAGTCATAAAATCTTTCAGGTTATCTGCTTTGCGTAGCTTATCAGCGGCCACGAATTGGGTTTGGGCTTTAATGCCAAAATCTACGGGAAGTGTGATACCTCCGGCAGTCGCTTCCTTCCTTAACAGATCAGTAAGGGAAGTTAAGCTCTCTTGCGTTGCATTCTCTTGCGAGGCAAGGGATTGCATCCGATACCTTGCGTTGCCTAAGAATGATTCTGTAGCTTTTTTTTGTTCATCTTCCTCGAATGAAAGGCGTTGCCCCTCTTGAATACCTCCAAAATTTGGTGGAACCTCAAATCCCGCCGCTACCGCTTCGGTTTTAAATCTCTCGACTTGACCAGCAAATAAGAGTTGAGAAGTACCATTTTCTGTTAATTTCGTTAGCTCATTTTCTGCATTTGAAAAGAATACTCTTTGTGCTTCGGTCTTTGCCGTCTTTAACCTACTGTTTTTGTCTTCTTCACTGCGGAGTATTTGAGTAGTTGAAAGCTTAATTTGAGCATCTGTATATTTTAGCTTAATACCTTGAACTTGAATATCATATGCTTCTTTATCCGTGCTTGCATTGGCCGCCGCCGCTATAAGTTCTTGGTCCAACCTAAGCGATGCTTCCTGATCTTCCGCATCCACAGTTTCGCCACGGACAAGTACTTGGTTTTCCGTAAACTCTGTTAATTTTCCTGTAACATCTGCGGGATATTTTTCTTTCAAAGTTTTGAGCGCCGCTGAAAACTGAGCTTTATTCATGCCCTCTGTAAGCACCAAGTCGCGAAGTTCTGCTGAATAGTCGAGTTCCAACTGCGTATATGTACCTTCGTACACCGGCTTATACCTATCCTCCACTTGTTCCGCAAACTCCCCGCCATCTGAGTAAAGCCTGTCGTACATTCCCTTGGTGGGATTTGCATAATATGCCGTAATTAACTCTTGGTGTTCCGACACCCAATTATTAAATCTCAGCTTATCAATCGCTTTCCTACGACTTGCTACAGCATCACCGCCATCATCGCCTTCTGCTGGGGAAAGGTTGAAGTCTTCATACAATTTTTTGACTTCATCGTCAGTCATATTTGCTTGAGCAGCGGCAGCAATAATATCCTTACTGTCTTGCATACTCGTACGCAAAGCAGCTAACCTATCACGCTCAAGACTTGCCGCGCGGTCAGTCGCAATTCGGTCTTGCTCATCGCGGTAGGTCTTAACCTTAGACGACATTGTTGACTTCGTAGGTAGGCCACGAGTGCCAACGCCAGTTTCTTGTATCAGCCCATTTGCAAACTCCATGCGCTCTTCAACTGAAGCACCTGGATTTTGGCTAATGAAATCTGAATACATCGTAGCATTCTCTTTGCGAAGCGAACTTCTCCGTAGGTCACCGCGCTCGATGGCGTCTGTGAACTTACCCAGTCTCAGCATCAGCAAGTCTCCTTATGTTATCGTTTTTCTGTCGTTATAACCTGTGAGCCTGTCTAGCCATGTTCCGAATGATCCGCCCGCGTCATTGGCGTTGTTGTTCGCGCGTTCTGCGAAGTTGTTAGAGGCCGATAGCGCGTTGCCGAAACCAGCACTGGTTTGCCCATCAGCGGCAAATTTATATGGCGATGCTTTCAGCTCCCCCATTCGTGCGGCATAATCCGTGTACATAGAGCTCTGGTCATTCATTACTGAATTTCCGGTTTGATAATCCGCGAGTGCGCTATTGTTAACCATAGCGTCTGAGTTTTGTATCAAGTTTTGACCAAACCTCCGCTCGCTAAGGTCCATAAGCTGCTCGTTAGAGCTTACGCCCTGTACGCCTTGTACGTACGTTAGAGCGTCATTAACGCCATCTAGCATCGCTTGGTTGTACGCTTGGGCTTTCATGTCTGCTGCGCTCCTACGGAGCTGTACGTCCAGCGTACTGTTATCCATGCCCCTAGACATTAGCTCAGCAGTTTGCCGAGACATGTTTTCGTCAATCGCACGACCCGTGTTCGCCATCCGCGCGTCAATGAACTTCTGGGCTACCGCATCAATCTGAGGAGCCATGTCAAACGTGGTCGCCCCTCCAGAACGAGCAATATTATCTTGGCTATAAACTTCATTGTCGTTTTGAAGCTCTTCAGACTTTCGTGCCTCACTGAAGTAATCCCGCAAAGCGACAAAGTTTTCAGGAGAGACTTGAGCGTAATCACCGAACTCACCTAGAAGACCATCCATCGTGGACTTCATTTCACTTGAGCCCTCGCCGTAAAGCTCCATGATCTTATTGTTGCGAGCGATCTCGGCAGACGTTAAGGCGCTTTGTCGATCATCCGCAGCATCAGCTCGCTTGTTACCCTTCACCGCATTAAACAGTGAAACGCCCGTCATTATTGCATTAAGCATCAGTAACTCCTTTAGACCATCATACTTCCGAAGCCGTTGCGACGCTGATCGCGGAACTGGCCTGATCCACTATTTCCAGCTACCGCTCCGTTTCCGATGGGTACGTTCACGTAACGTATTTCGCCGGTCTCACGGTCCTTTACTGCCCTACGTACGTAGGCGCCGCTTGAATAGTCTCCGCTGCCATTGGACGCGATCAGATTGTCTTGGTTATTACCTTCGAGGGAAAAACCGTAAGCATTCATGAACGCAGCCGGATCGTAAGCATTGGAGCCCAGATCAAGGTCTGCAAGGTAAGCCGATAGTTCTTCTTCCGTTATAAACTCATCTTCTGGCAGATCGGTTTCCCCGCCATCGCCGGATAGCTCCGCCAAGGTGTCTTTCAGGGACTTGATAACATCCTCATTGGTAGCCTCAGCGGTGACTGAAGAGCTTGCCGCTGCGGCGGCTCCACCCTGATCTGAAGTCACTACGTTATCGTCATTATCGTTATTACTGTCATTATTGTTACCATTGGCGGCGGCGGCGGCGGCGGCGGCGTTGCCGGCGGCGTTGCTGCCATCCCCTTGGAATAATTTTGAGAAGTCGAACTCATTATCTTCCGTCCACTGGCCGTCTACGTAAGTGCCGCCCCGACCTATAGTCGCAAGATTGGTAAGGTCTTGATAACCCGTATTCTCCGTTACAGCTTTGCCAGTTTTGTCGTCATAAAGCACGTTATCTTTGTACGTAGTGTTCTTACCTTTGGTCATCGCATTAGCCATGTCCATACGAAAACTATTGTTGTTGTCAGAATTGCCGCCGTCCGTCACGAGCTGGCCGTCCTCGTACGACATATTATCATTATCACTGAAAGCGTTCTTCATATCCTGAGCGGCAGTGTTCGTGGTTATGGCGTTGCCTTCCATGTCTTCAAGTACGCCGTTTCTGTACTGCATCCCGTCGTCAGGCGTGAAGCTGTTGGCCCACGCTTGACCGACCGTATTTCCCCCACTCTCACTGTTTGGACCACCACCGTCAGAAGCCGATCCGCCGCCTTCATCCTTAAATGTCCGCTTGTCCATCAAGAATGGAAACATTATGCTATTCTTCATTTTGCTTTCTCCAAGCGGTAATTGCCGCCAACAAGGTTGTAGCCGCGCTTTTTCATCAGGCTATTGAACGCCTTGGGGTTTATGTCAGTGCTGTATCCAACCCTGACTTCAGAGGCACCGTTTTCGGTCGCCCAATTCTCGAATAAATCCAAGAGGCGTAGCCCAGTGCGGGTGCCGCGAAGTTCTTTGACGACAAACCAAGCTATGTCGTTAGCAACATACTCGTCACTAAAGTAATACTTAGCCATGTACCCAGCATATAAGCCAACGGGCTTACCGTCCCGCTTAGCCAGAAAGCACGTTCGATGAGCGTCATCCAAGTACCAAGCGAATGTCTCAAGTACCCGCGAGGGATTAAAAGACAGATCAGAGTACGAACTCTCGGCGTGCATCTTCGCGCCGAGTTCTACGAGGGCTTTGCCATCGTCCTTCGTAATCTCTGAATACTGAACTTGAGACAACTCCGTATCCTAGTAGTTGAATTTCTTGACGGCTTTTTTAACAGCATCGTCAAGGTCATAGAACTCTAGCATTCCGGTTTCTGGGTTAAACGAGCCCGCTCCACCAATGTCTTGAAGCAATTTGATAGTGAATGGGGAGTGCCGAACCATCATGCTATCGCCGCCTCTGCCCTTTTCGGCATTGGACTGCTCTGTACTGGCTACCTTGCGGCGATCAGCGATTGAAGTTCCGGTATTTGGGCCAAAGATTTCTGTACTAAATGCCATTGCGGGCTCCTTTATTTTTGAGAACTATATGGTTCATCCACTATTACTGTCGTCCCTACTGCATCATTTTGACAGCACGTTGCTTGGCCTCTCGGTTCAGAGCTCTTCGCGAGTAAGATATCTCCGTGGCCTTAGAGGAATAACTTAGTCTGCTGATCTCATCATTGATCGCATCCACCTCAAAAAGAGCATCAGCGATCTTGTCTGGGGTGATGTCATTGTCAGACTGCAATTCTTCCATTCGGTCCTTCCCGATCTGAGTAAGAGCCGATTTCGAGTAGCCGTTATATCGGTACGCAGATGAGGCCCGACCCATGAAGCCAGCGTCCATTTTCGCGTCTCCACTGTGAGCAGAATAATTGAAGGCTCGCTTCACATCGGAGAGCGCGTCCTGATAATCATCCACACCGTAAGAAAGCTCTACGTATCCACTATCTTCATCGCCAACCATAAGGCTGAATAGCCCGTCATCAGCCCGTTCTACGAAGACGTTTCCCTCAAGTTTATCTTGTACTTCACGGGGCAAAGATAGGCGTAATTGCTCTATGGAGCTGCGAGCCATTTCGGAAGTGAGAAAGCTTTCAGAGGTGTCTTGGTTTTTCGATAAGTGGGCAGGAGTTTTCTCGCCACGCAAGCCAGTAGTCATTTCACCATCGGCTCCCACGTAGTGCATCCCCGTTACGGATAACGGACCCGCTGACAACCCATCGGCAGCCATCGAGTTGGGAAGGTGCGTCCTTATCTGGCGGTGGTCGTACGCCTTGAAATATCCAGGGTCTCCCTGTGTTACGGGGAAAGCTGCCGATGCTTCATTCACCATTCGGTCTTTCTCTGCGTAAAACTCTTCGCGCTCTTGATCCTCGAACTGTTTTGTTGGGCGCAACCGAGGGCGTAGGCTAGTATCGAGAGGAACGGCAGGAGGGCCATCGCCAGAAGGGTAGCTGTCTGGCCCAAGTCCCGACTTCCAGTCTTGCTCTACGTCAACAAGAGACTGGATTTGTTCTGTAGAAAGCGAAGAGAAGTCACCATCAATAGGGTTTTCCATAGTGCCGATAGCCGCACCCTCAAGTACCTTGCTCTCTTCTTCGTTAATGTGGATTAGATCGTTGTCCATATCTGTTTTTCCTTTGAGGCTACCCATCATCTTGTCGATTAGTTTTTTTTGACCGTCAGTATATTTGCTATCAGGCCACTGGCCTACTGCATGTCCGCGAATAAAAGCGTCGAGACCGCTGATATCGAACCACTTGTCGAACGAGCGGTTGTCACCACTTTGCTCGTAAATGCCGATTAAGTTATCCACATCAGAGTTGCTTAATTCTGACTTTAGCTGCTCACGCATTTGGCTGTATTCTGGAACATATTTGTGAGCAGAATGAAGTAACTCGCCGAGAACCGCTTGGTCTAGCTCGGTCCCCTTTAGCGCTGGGTCAAAAATCTCCATGACATGTTTGTCGTAACGATCATCGTGCGCCTCTTGCCATTCGAGCTTTCGCCCCGTGCCGTCCATGCCTTGCTCACGCCTGTCGATTATATCAACATTGTCGATCAAGTCAGAAAGCAGAGGGTACTGCTTTCTGAGCTTGGACAGGAGGGAGGAAAACTTATCAGACATTCGTGATGACTGCCGCCAGAGTGACCTCGATATTATTCACGTTCGTAGCCGAGGTTACTTGAAAGCCGATTTCACGAGAAGTGGTGGTCGCGTCGATGGCTATTGAAGCTGATAAGTTCTGCTCAGTAAGGGCGGAACTGATTGGGATAACATCCCCAGCGTTAATACCATTGATCTTGAGCTGAATGTTCGCCGTGCCAGATGTTGTCTTTGCAGCAACAGCGTCGATACGTACGTTTTGCTTGAACGCCCGTGTCACTACGTAAGTCCCATTAGAAACGCTACCTGTGGATTGATAAAAGAAGCTCCTAGTCGCAAAAGTGTCAGGTAGCTGAGCTATAGGAAGACGCCCTGTTGCATCCAAACCAGCAACACCGTCAGCAGCCCCGATAAAAGTTTTGGGAATAACGGCTGTGAGGTCGATGTTCGAGAACTCAAGGCCACCACCCGTAGAGTTTACGCGCAAGAACTGAAGGGCGTTCGTAGTGGTAAAGGCAGGAATGCCCGTATCGGGGCTAGTAAGCAGCCAGCCCGTACCGTTGTAGAACTTCAGCACGTTAGGCGAGCTGGCCGTATCCACCCAGAAGTCACCGGCATTAGCGGTCGATGGCTCAGAAGGGGAAACATAAACTCGGCCACGGTTCTGCAATAGGCCCGTGATGCCATTAACTTTGGCCTGTGGGATTTGGTTGTCTGCAACAGACAACTTAGCGAACGGCACAAAACCGTTTGCGTCTGTGAACTTATCCTCAGTCATAAGACCACTGACCCGAACCTGAGCAGTATCCTCAACAATCATAATCGTAATCAAATCGCCAGAGATCATTGCTGAAGTAAAGGTGATAGTAGAGTTCGCGGGTTGAGTGGTGTAGTCGTTCGTACCGCCTTCACGCTGTAAAACGCCGTTACGCCAAACCAGAACTTTCTGGTCCGCTGTGTGTACGAAAGGGAACACGGCCTGAGAGGTTCCTGCGATTACATCCTGTCGGATAAATCCACTGTCGTTAGAGGATTGTACTTTGTAGATCGTCACTAAATCTGCGGCAAGGGTCGCAGTGGAAAGCGTAACATTGTTATTAGTAGCGCTTGAGGTGAAGCTGGACGAAGCTTGTAAGCCGCCGTTGAGATAAACAACGATAGCGTCAGCAGCCTCATGAAGGAAGGAGAACACAGTCGTACCAGTTGGATATAGTATAGTTCCTGCTGTGTCGGCGCTGTTCACCACAAAATCTTGGCGTGCAGAGAAAAGCGGTGAGCCGATTGTACCAACGTCCGATCCCGCTGTACCGCGTAAATCAGCGGCAGTAGCGATAGTCTTCCAGCCGTCCTCGGCCTCCGTGTACACACCCGCGCGGAACTGGATACCATTGATCGTATCGTTCCTTAACTCAATCGGGGCGACCAGCGTTCCGTTCTTATCGAACATTACACTAAGAAGCTCTGAGATCGTAAAGTCACCAACCTCGGCAGAGTTCAAGTATCGCACGATGTTTTCGATATCTGCGCCAATGTTGGATGATGACGTATGATTGCCTGGATATAGGACTTTTAAGCGAGCCATTCTATTTCTCCTTGTGGTTTAAGAATGCAAAACTGATAACTGTAACTTCACTCTGCGTGTCTTTTTCTTCCGTTCGAAAACGCAGACGCACGCCCCTGAAAATATGGTTAAACGGGTACGAGTAATCATGGTACAAAGGCGCATCACCCCACTTAGGGTCGCCTTCAATCCGGTCTAAATTTACCTCAACAGACCCAATGTCGCCGCCAACTTCATCAGTGAAGTCTACGAAGAAACGCCCTTTCCCTGTCGCTTGGACAATGAACGTGTGCGCTCGCTTCGTTCCTAAGAAGTCTCCAAGCCATAGGACTGGAGTTTCTGCTATCATGGGGGAGCGACGTAAATCTGAGCTGCCGGTATCTTGTATGAACGTACGGTCTGTAGCTTCGTACACTCCATCAGAAGTTCCAAACATAAGACGACCACCAAGAAAGCCACCGCATCGAGGAAGTAAGGTGTCACCCAACTGGAAGTTTACGTTCTCGTATCCTGCACGGAAGTTCATGCTGAGACGAACCGTGGTTGTATTTCCAGGTCTGGGAAAGAAGATATGGTACGTCTGAGTATCGGGATCAAATATTGCTGATATGGTCTCAGGGTCAGGCGTCGAGCGTACGAGCTCTTGGTATAAAGGCTCAACCTCATCAGACAGTGAAGCCTCCGCAATGGTCACACCGTTCTGCTCGGATCGCATAATCGAGTGAATACCTCGGCGCGAGCAGAATAGAAGGTCCGAGCCAGCGTTAGCTATAGTATTGTGAGATACGCAGCCGATACGTAAATTGGCGCGACTATCAAGTTGCCACTGCTCAAAGTCAGGGTCGATAATGTAAACTAGCGTCTGGTCTTTCGTGAATACAGCAAGGCGGTTGGCCTCGAATGTTCCCATGCCAACGATTTGGTCGGCAGTACCGATTAAGTTGGAAATGTCGATAAATGCGGCCCGTGTTACTTCTGCTGTTGGGGCTTCTTCAGCTAGGAAAATATCTGGATTGTCCACGCGAGAGAACTCAACAACGGTTGGGCGATCCTTAAACCCAGCAACAGCAAGTCGCCTTTGGATCGGCACTCCGAACTGAGGCTTGATCGAGGATGTGGAAGTCGAGAACTCGAAGCCGTCGTAACGGTACATCCGACTGTCCTTAGAGAAAATATGAACCTTCCCCTTAAAGTTTGTCATGGAGACAATCGCATCTTTCGGCAGCGCACCCTCAAGTCGGTGTCCCCTGTCAGATGACAAGTGCGTATTGGCTGCATCCTCCTCCGCGAAGACGACGCCTTCTCGGTTGTAGAAACGGATGCACTTAACTGGAAAGCGATTAGAGCCTTTGTGGAGATAGAAAGATGGGTCTCGTATCAACTGACCACGATAGTCTACGAAACAGTTTTCCAGTACGTAGAAGTTCTGATCTTTTTCTGTCTCAAGGGCGGTCACGTCCCGTGAGCGGTCAATGCCACGAAACCCGTAGTAAGTCGTGTAGTCACTTTTGACAGATAGGGGCGCGTACGTAAGTCTACTCATTAGTAACTGACTTTCGGTTTATATGCTGGGTTAGAACCACCGTCCGGTATTTTTCGAACATATGCTTTGTTTCCGTACGAACGGTCATGCAAGATGTTGGTCATGTTCGCCTGATAAAGCTGAAGGAATACCATCGCCTTATCGGAACCCTGCTGAATGAAGTAATGTGCGGTAAGACCGTCAATCATTATTAAATCAGGTATGGGCCTACGCTCTTGCGTATCTTGGTAATAGTCTATGTCTCCACCCACCCAATACGGGTGCTGGCGAATGTCTTCGACCACGCGGTTAGCCAGCTCGATCATCATCATCATGACCTCCCCATCAACACGCGATGGAGAGAAATTTCCGGCTCGAACCAGAGCAGAACGTACCAGACTTTCAAGTGGAGTGAACTTCTCTTTAGCCGCTGCAAACGGTTTTTGTACGCTCTTCTCGGCCATCAGTCATCATCCTCACAGCTAATAACGCGACCGGACCATATGTGATGGTGCAGCTTTGTAAGCTCAGCGAGCTCACGCGGTACGCGCCAGTGTACGAAGGCACGGTCAACGTCCCATATGCCCAGTATTCGTTCGTCACCAATTCTTAGGTCGAACGCTGAGTTCTCAGGGTTAGCGGATACGAAGAAGACAAAAGCGCTGGGCTCTGCATTCTTAGGTGCGCGGCTCTGCTTTGCCTTGCGCGTAGGGTCTACAGCTTTTTCCTGAGCGGGCTCTTCAACCCAAGCCTCATTCTCTGGGGTATTCGGATCGTCAGCCACGAAGCTTCCGTTGCTGTTGTGTGCGCGTTTGCGTGCCATTAAAATTCTCCTTGAGTTCCAAGACTTTTATCGTTGTTTATTGCGGGGCAGTCGTCCCTCAACGCAAAAGGGCCGCACTAAGGCGGCCCTCTCTAAAACTTTAGGCTGCCTTATTAGGCTGTAGCGTTCCAGTTTTTGATGTAGTTGTGCGTCTTATCCTGCAACAATTCGAGACCACACTCAGTGAGGTACTCGTGTGCTACTTGGTCAGCGCCGTTTGCTTGACGATCACGCAGCAATGAAGTGTCGCGACCTTCCATGTAACGGTACTTCAAATGTGGGAAGTCGATGATGACTGCCGCATTCTCCATTCCAGGTACTTGACGGAACTGTGGGTGCAAGTGGACCATTAGATCACCAGCGAACGTGGAATAACGAGTTAAACCCACGCCATAGCTTCCTTCAACTACTGTTGGCTGCCAACGATCCTTGCCGAACTTCTGCAAGTGACCAGCAACTTTAGCACCACAGAACATAATCTTCTGGTTGCCACCGAATGCAAACACATCTTCGATCAAAGAGCGGTCAAACTGGTCTTCTGTCATTACGTTAGAAGCAGTTGCACGGTCATTTACGTTAGTGATCGAGTTTATCAAGCCGCCAGTATAACGAGTTGGCTGTGAAGACGCAGCGTTAGCTTCGAACTTCTTACCAAAGAACATTGCTCGCTCAATATCTTGCATGTGCATCTTGAGAGCTTTTGTCGTCATTTCGTCTTCTTTGTCACCAGTACGCAAGTTTGTAGAGCGCAATGTGTTGGTGATTGTGAAGGCGGTACGGAAGATTTGCGTAAAGTTCGAGGCAACGCTTGCGTCGAATGATACGCCAGTAGGCGTATTCGCGCCCTCCGAGAATGCCGAACCCGCGATGAACAGCTTAGCACCGTCAACGATTGCAGCAGCACCACCGCCGATACCACGTTCTACTGTCAAAGTAGTCGCGGAAGCGTCAGCCGTACAGCGCATGACTTCGTTCGTTAAGGAGTTCACTACAATAGTGCCACCAACTGCGAACAAGTTGTCATTGCCAGAAGCAACAGTAATAGAAGTTGCTGAGTTGTTTACTGCGCCGTTCACTGTAAGCGTACGTGCAGGAAGCTCATCTCTGAAGTTCTTGAACTCAGGGTCATCTGTTGAATCGGAGGAAGTCATTGACAACAAAGCATTTAGCGGTGCATTGCCGTTTGGTTCTAACAGCGAATATAATTCGCGGTAATTCTTTGGGCGGAAGTCAGCAGCGAACTGACCTGAGCCCCGTAGTCCTTGGATACCAGCCATGTGGTAATCTCCTTTGGAAAGGGTTTCATTTATCAGCGGCACGCCAGAAGCATCTGCGGACAATCACGCAAACTTCTTTAGTAGCCTTTTTCAACACCGAAGATAATGAGCCTTAGCGCCATCGACGTTGAGTGACTATTGAATGGTTTCTAGGGGTCTGTCGTCCCGTTGATGAAAAAAGACGGCCCGAAGGCCGCCTTTTCTTATCCCATGCGCTTATTGTTGGCGCCCTGTGCAAGTCGGGCTAAGGTATCATCCTGCCCAGAGGAAGCCATTTGGCTTGTTGGACCACCCGATTGAGAGGTGAGATAAGCCTCACGGCGAGAGGCCATTTCGCGAAGCCTGTCAAACTCAGGGGTGTTTAACTGGTTCTTAAAGTCGCCAATTACTTTATTAGTTAAAGCAGCATCGGCGAAGTCTTCGGCTGTGTAGCCACGTTCCATTGCGTACGACTGGAAATCCTTGACGGCTTCATCAGGGAGGCCAGCTTCTTGCTGGGCGCGGTCGAGGTTGTTGCGTATAGACTGCATGACCGCTTCTTCGCGACCATCCATAGCATCTGCTCGGCTGTCAGTAGCATTTTGACCCGCATTCTGCGCTTGCTGGAGGACAGACTTCATCATCTGAAGCTGATCGCCCATGTTCTTTTCCATGCGCCCCATGCGGTCGAATTGCTCGCGATAGCCTGGAGGAAGACTGATCGCGTTTTCCTCTTCGTACTTGGACCATTCTTCGTTAAGGAGTTCGCTACCTTTCGCCCTATCTTGAGGTCTGTCTGGGGCTGCAACGCCATCCTGTTTCGGACGTTCCTTGCCCATAGTGACGTTCTTCGTCATGGCGCGAAGAGCCGCATCCATAAGCTTTGCAGCTTGTTCTGGAGTAGCACCCGTTTCGCGCATCAACTTCTCGGTAAGATCGTTTACCGGCTTGTTCGTTGCATTCCTGTGGTTGAGATCACGGTAACGATCAAACGTAGAACTGATCTGCTGTGGGGATAGATTGCGATCCTTGCCGCCGATATTGACGTTGTACATAACAGCTTCTTGTTGCTGCTTGTCGCCCTCAGTGTCAGGAGACGCAACTTCTACTGCCTTCTCCATGTCGGTAGGCGGTGCATCTTTTGGTGGGGGTGGAGCCGTCGGTGCAGCGGCCTGTGGAGCTGGGGCTTCGCCCATTTGCCTTGCGGAAATACGGGCGATTTGCTCCGCATCCATTTGTGGATTAGTTGCCATTGTCGGTCCTTTCTGAGCGGCCTTGGCGGCTCGTCGCTTCATCTAGTGAAAGCTCACCCTCAAACTTGTTGATGAGCTTAGTTGGCAAGCTGAGCATTTGCTCCGCTGCGAATATGGCACCCCTCTGAAAGTCCATATGCTGTTGCGTCATTTCTGCGCTACGGGCCATGTTGAGGGCAAGCTGGAGAATTTCGTCCTGCATGGTCTTATGCAAGTGTTCCCAGCCGGAACTTTCAGATAGAGTGATGAGGTCGTTGATCTTTTTTTTGACAGTCATATTGAGGGGTCTCTTACTTTTTCTTCCCACCCTTCATGATGGGTTTTCCAGCCATCATCGGCGAGCAGCTTTTTTTCATGAGCGTGTTCTTAGCCATACTAATAGCCCTTCTTTTTCTTCACAGGCTTGCCCGTCTTTAAAGCAGCTTTCTTGGCCGCAGCCTTTCCCGACGTGGTGTACGGGAACTTCTTTTTTCCTACAGTTGGCATCATGCTTTCCTTTTCTTTGGCTTCGGTTTTCCAAAGTTCTTTTTCATTGCTGAATAAGACTTCGGGGTTACGGTAGACGCCTTCTTAGACCGGCTAGTTCCGGCCTTTCGCCTTGCGTTGATGTTTTCGTAGAGAGACATTAGCAATCCCATGCTCTTCTGGACCAGTAGTTAGCTGAAAGCTTGTTTGCCTTACCCTTAATGCCACCCGAACGGGCGCAGTAAGACTTCTTGCGCGCGGGGTTGGATTTTTTGATGGTCATTTTAGGGTCGCCAAACCGAACAGTCTTTTCCTTGCCTCCAGAGCAAGCCCTAACAACAGATTTTTTAGCGCTCCCCGCCGGTGCACGGCGGGGCTTGTTGCAAGGCATACTCTTTTTAGAGACAGTCTTAGCCATTAAGCAGCTTCAAAAGTCACTTTGTCGGCAGCAATCGCAGCCGCATCCGTGCCTTCGTCTACGCCCAGCGCGGCCTTGTTAGTCTCGTCAGCCATAATCTTTGGGCTACGCGCTGCGAGCTGTTGAAGAACGTACTTGTTTGTGACGACTACCTCGCCCTCGACTGAAGCTTTGAACGCCGTGGCGTAGCTGTCGAGGACAGAGTAATAAACTTTGTCACCCATTTGCATAAGGCTGCGAACCTTACCCGCTACCCAAGTTGGGTTGCCCCAGCCTTCGGCTGGGACGCTGTATATTTTCGATGCTGCGTTATCGTATGCCATTTTGTTTTTCCTTTACTGACTGCGCTTGACGGGAATGTAACGGTCGCCTTCGCCACCGAGTTGCTGTGCATCGTCAGAGCCCCAATTATACATGTCGCCGAACTTATCCAGCACTTGCCAAGCGACGGTCACTGAGCCGCCATTGCCAGTTTCGCCGCTGCACGAACCCATTACGATTGTGCCGTTGACGCCGTTTGGCAAACTTGGACACATGGGTGAGGATGTAGGCGCTTGGTAGTTGTAGAGGCCGATATGAAAAGACCCATAACCTGTCATATAAATCCAGCCGTTCCTTCGAGCGATGCGATCTTCTATCGTTTTGTGTACGATAAACATCGCTTGGAAATAACCACCGCTTGTCATGTGTGGTGCGATGATTTCCGACACATACGTCAAGTCTGCTGACACTGCCGATGGCGTGGAAAAAGTTGTCGATGCGGTGCCCCTGCCGTGTACGCCGGTGCCATTTTGTCCGCAAGCGTACATGCTGCCATCTTCAAGTAAGAACCAGACGTTTTGCCCGTATCCGCCCCGTGGGAAAATGTCGATTACGTGTTTGTTTGTATCGACGCCGAGGCCACCGCCCACTTGGATAAATGTGCTTTGGTTGGTCGTGTTGCCGTTTCCAAGTTGCCCATAATCATTGTTACCACAAGCGTAAACTCGACCGGAGCGCATCAGTACGGTTGACGTACCGTAGCTACCCGCCGAGCAACACTGCACTTTGATTGGGATTTGACCCGATATGGTTATCTCAACGGGCGTGCTGTGGATTGCAGACGTGTTGCCGCGACCACATTGACCGTATCCGTTATAACCCCAGCTATACAGCTTGTTGTCGTTTGTGATTACCATGCAGTGTCCGTAATCGCCGCCGCCTACAGAGATTGATTTCACGTTTTTATCGAACGCGGTGACTTTCTGGACAGTGTTGTAATTGGTCACGTTGCCAACTCCGAGTTGTCCGTTGACGCCATAGCCCCACGAGTAGAGGTCGCCGTCTTCCATCAGCACCATGAGGGTTACAGCTACTTCACCACTGCTACAGTTGTCGCTGACGATCTTGCGTACACGCCCCGCGCTCGACGGGAAGTTGACCTTATGGAAGTACTGACGATCCGTATTCGCGCCATCAGCCTGTTGGCCTTCGTCGCCGTGACCCGCGATATATAGGTCGCCGTTTGCGAGAAGGTGCATTGAGATTGTCCACAAGTTCACAACTTGGATCACATCCGAGAACTCTGTGTTATCGTCGTCTTTTCTGTGACCGCCCTGGCCTACACCGTTCTTGGCGTAGCCATTAACTTCCCACATGCTATCGCCGTTGTAGTATTTGCCGTTTGCACCCTCGGTTGAATGGCCCCAATTCGTGCCTTCCAATTTGCCGCGATTGTGGACGATAGCTGAACTGTGAAGGTACGAGCCCCAGCCATTTGGCGTCATGTCCCAAGTGCCTTTGTCACTGGCATAGATGTAGCTTGCGTCACCCGCCGAGCCTGACGAGCCTGTGATTGGGTTAGCGAATTTGTATCTTCCGCCAGACCAGAGACCCGTTGTGTCGCGTGAGAGGGATGCGACTTTGCGGTTCTCGTTTGAACCCCAATCCTGCCATGCTGGTTTTTGAGTGTAACGATCAATGCCGATAGTGTCGCCATAATTGCCAACGGGCAAGCGAGTGACGGCTGTGCTTGTTAGGAAATTGATCTGACCGCCAAGGTTGATCGTGTCAAAGGAGGCGCTGTCTGTTCCTTGTGAGTAGTAATACAACAAGGCCACGTTGGGCGTAGCTGGCATAGTAACCGTCACTGTTGCGCCGGACGTACCTTCTGTACCAGACCGAACGACATGGACAGTGCTACTCGCGTCGAAACTTAGAAGGGCTGCACCTGAGTTGTGCGTGCCGTCTGATGTTGTAGAGAACGAAAAGATGTGCCCTGAGTTGGATGCGTCTGAAACGTCGAATGTGTAAATGCGCGACGGGTACAAGGACAGTGTTGGGGCCTTGTCGTAGTGGGTATAAAACCCGCTATCGTCATACTGCTCTGGGCGGATGTAGTAATAGTTCTCAATGCCATTCTTACGTACGTGCACAGAGTAAGTGACTGACATTGTGACCGGCGGGCCATCTTTGTAAGTCATGTCGCCAGCGTTTGTCATTGGTGTAACTATTGCCGCTGTGATCGCGGCGGTGTCGATGACGTGGGAAACCTTCGTACCTTCACAGTACACCCAGCCAACTGAGTTGGCGGGAATGGAAGGAATGCCCGTGGTCTGGGTCGAAGTCTTAACTGTGACTGGAACAGGCAAATCGTTGTCTATGACGAAGGCGATACCTGAGTTCGGAACCGTTAAGACGTAGCCTGTCGCAGTGTGCGTAGCGGACGAATTGGACAGCTTCACAACTGTGCGAGCCACTTGCTCGTCGGTGAGCGTGCTGGCTTGTGATGTTGCGAGCGCAACTGTTACCGTCTCGACGGGGCGTGAAGCCGTGTCGATCATGCCTAACAGAGCGTCGGCTCCGAATAGACGCTCAACTGCTGTCGAGAGATAAACTAAGTCACGGCTTGAAGCTGCCGAAGTGCCTGTTGCATTGGCTAGTGTCTTGCCTTGCACCTTGATAGCATCAACCAGTTCTTTAAGAGATTGCGTACTCATTCGTTTTTCCCTTTCTAAAGGACGTCGATGCCGAGAAGGACTGCTTCCTCAAGCAAGTCTAAACGCGGTTCTGAGGTTGTTTTAAAACTTTGGATCTCGGAAAGTATTGCTGTTCCATCAAAGAACTCTGTGAACTTTGACGTGTCGATGACCGCACCAGAGGTGTGCGGGGTAGTACATACGAATACTTTCTGGCCTAGTCGCGTCATATCGAGCAGACCGAAGGCTATGTTTGCAGCATATACGCCCTTCTGGCGAAAGAACTTCTGGTTTGTGTCGAACCAGCCAATGTCAGGGTCAGTGTAATGACCGAAACGAGCTTGGAACACAGGCTCGCCGCTTGAATTTAGCTGCACTCTGAAGTCAACGGCGCTAGGGTTTAGGCCGCCAGAGGACGTGAAAAGATTATCGAGCAGAATAGGGAGCGTAAAGCCGCCCTTCTCGCACGCTTCTAAATACGTATCGAGAACGTGAATGCCGGTGGAGGCACTCCTAAAGGTTAGCTGGTCTGATGGGACGCTAGTACGTGCCATTCTTAATCCTTCTGTGCAAGCTCTAGGAGCTTGACGACTTTGTAGCTGGGCAAGCTGAGCAACGCATAAATGTCATTCAGCCTAGCCTCCTGTTCACCCAACTTCACTTCTGTAGTGCCGTTGTTAAAGGACAATGCAACGAGACATGCGGCTATGTCGTCCCGCACGGGCTTATTTTCTTCGTTAATGCGAGCGTCGATATAATCTCGAAGATGGGGCTCTATGCGAGAGGCCAATATGCTGCTGTGTGGCTTTGTCATCTGCTGTTCTCTCTCATTGGTACGAGGTTGCCCTTCTGCACTTCGCTCTCGATCTGCTGTTGGGGCTGGACCGAAGCGCCACGGGCTTTCTCTGCGATCATCATTTCTTGGGACTTGGTTGGCCCCTCGGCCTGTTGCTCCTTAGAAATTTTGAACTGGTCAAGGTCCGATACACCCATTGAGCGTATGGCCTCCTCGACGATCTTGCCGGAGTTGTACTCCATTGCTAGGCCAGTCTCGTTTAGCGTCTTGAGCATGGTGATCCATGTCTCCGCATTACGGGTTGGCTCAAGCGGGAGAGTGCCATCCACTACGAGATAGTCGATATCGCCTTGAATGTCGGAAAGTTTGAAGTCGAGGTAGCCGTCTTCGACCATTCCGCGCAGGGATGAAGCATTATCCTGCTCGCCAATACGTATGGAGCTCTCGGAAGAGAAGAAATCCTGTACGTTGGCGACCATCATACGCGCCATTGGGCGCACTGAGGTGGCGCTAATGGTACGAGCGAGTACACCAAGCCGCTGGGAGCCGAGCTGTGTCAATCTTTGGATTTCCGTAGCGGTGCGTACACCACCCTCTGCCGTTGGCATACCCTGTTGGGCGTCGGAAGCAGCCGATAAACGCTGCTTTAGTCCCGACATACGCTCAATATCATCCCAATGTGACCTAGTTACGTCAGGAACTTGGGCGATAAAGACGCCCTCCCCAGGCTTAACACCAGGCATTGTGCGTACAATCCCGTGTGCATTGCGATCTATGAGGTCTCCAATGGCAACTTGCGTAGGATCGACGAACATGAGGTTAGTCAAAGCGGCCTGTACGTTGTCGATACGAGATCGCAGCAGCCAAGTAGCCACATCGTGTAGAGGTAAAAGAACGTCATACAACGATTGTGAGTATGTCTTATGCGCGTCGTGATACAGGCCGCCGATTACAACAGGAAACTGTCTGCCGTAAGGGTTGAGTTGGCAACGAATAATCACGCTCTCATCGAGAACCGTAATGCACATCCACAACTGTTCTATTTTCGGGACGCCAATCTCATATCCAGCCAGACGTATCCAGCTTTCGTCTATGACACGGCTGTCGCCCAGCGCGAAGAAGGTTCCACCACCGCGAGCGTTGCGATCAGCGGGGTCTATACTTAGCCCTCGTCCGGCTTCCCTGTGCCACTTATGTCCGTCCCACCCACCAGTCGGAGCCGCGAACTTGTTGCGGAGTGCTGGGTACTCTTTGAGTTTAGGGTACATGCCCGTCTGGAGGAGAGCGTCATAAGATGAGAAATCAGAGAAGATGATGTACTGCATCCGCTCCCAATCTCCCCACTGTACGCGGGGGTCGTGGAAAACGCGGCGCGGGTCGAAGTTGGTGATCTTGTTGGTTTTGTTCGTAGCATCCCACGTAACTTTTGTGGGGGCGTATCCGTACCGAATACTGTCCAGAAGGTGTTGGGCAATTCGAGCCTCCCCTGCTGTGCGTCGCATCTGCTGGTGAAGCAAGCGCTCAATTATTTGAGACGATTTGCGAGACTTTCGGTTCAGTCCTTCCAACTGGAACATAGGGTTCCGACCAGTAAGGGCCGCCATGAGATACGTATGTACTGTATCTGATATCGCGCGGGTGTCAGCAATAACCGCCTTTTCACGGAAGGCAGTAGCGTCAGGGCGTACGTAAACGTCATGCGCTCGGTCAGCTTGCTTCCAGTGTTCGTATCGTTTCGAGATACGGTCGTACGACATTTGCATCGCGGAGCGAACATAGTCTACGAGCTTCTGCTCCTGTTCGACGCTAAGGCGTGATGAAATATCCTCATAGTTCATGAGGGCATCTGCGTGATCGGACAAGTCAACGACGATACCATCGTTATCTGGAACGTAATCCGCACGGTAATTTGTTGTCGTTAATGTCATGAGATCACATTTACCTTCTTCAATGCTCGGTGGTCGTCCTTATTCACCCCATCCACGCCAAGACCCTCCAACTTTGTTTAGGTCAGACTTGGACGACCACAGGCTGTCGCCAGAATTAGGGAGGGAAAACGCCGATGGAGTATAATATTCTCCGGTCGCGGGGGTACGGGCCAGTACGTCAAGGCCAATGGCAAGCGCATCTACCATGTCATCGTTCTTACCCGATGGAAAAGACTGGCACTCTTCGTGAAAGGCGTCCATCCAAGGCGCTGCCTCCGGCAAATACACTCGTCCACCCTCAATCAAGGGCAGAACAGAGTTCACGCGGGTCACTTTGTCGGAAGAAACCTTGTAAGGAATGACGGATACGCCGCTCTCGCGCTGCAATTCTTGTATAAGCGACTGTCCGCTGGCCTTATCCTCGATGTAAATGCCCCGTAAACCGCGACCACGCCACTGATTGTTGACCTGTATCATGCGTCGCTTGAGCTCAGGGAACTCAAAACGCTCTCGGATCACGTCAACAATGTAGATATCGCCAGTAGTATCGAGCCCCATCGTCATCATTACGGAGTAATCGCTGTCCTGTCGGGCCTTAAACGCTGTGTCAGCCGCTATGATAAGGGTCGAAAACTTCTCCGGCTTCATATCCTCTGGGTAAGTACGCCACCAATGGGCGCGGATCATGTTACCGCCTTGGATGTAAGGGGTCTGTTGGTACAGGGAAGCGAACTCGCGCGGGTTTAAACGGCGGCGGCGCTCCAAGTCTTCTACAGAAAAGCGCTCAGGCCAGAGAGCAGTGGGTTCCGTCTTTCGGATGTACCGCTTCTTGTGCGAAACCTTCGACGCCTCATTGGGAGCCAAGTATTCGGAGTGGTCAGTCGGGAGCTGGCTACGGCTGATCTTACCAGCGTCACCTTGGATGGGCCGGTCCTCGATGGCGGGGAAGTTGATGTGGTTCCATCGTCCCTCCTTCCAATCGTCCGTCTGCATTAGCCGTCCAGCCAAGTCGTCAGGGTGCCAGCGGGTCAGAATTATAATCTGCGCCGGAGGCACGCTGTCTATGTCAGGCTGTAAGCGGGTTGATAGGGCTGACACATAGTAGTTCCACACCTTGTTGCGCTGAGTGGCGCTCTCCGCCTCCTCACGGGACTTTAGAGGGTCATCAAACAGGAGTAGGTTAGCAGCACGCCCAGAGGTCGTACCGCCCACACCGATGAAGTAGGCGGCCCCAGACGAAGTAGTGCGCCACTGGTCCACTGCGCGGCTGTCAGCGGACATTTCGAAGTCAGGGAAGGCTTGGGAGGTGAGAGGCTCATTGCAAAGGTCGCGTACTTGGCGCCCAAAGTCTGTAGCAAGCTGTGAATTGTACGATGTAGACATCATAAAGCGCGTAGGCTTCTTCGCCATGAAGTAAGACGGGAAGATTACGGAGCCATATGTGGATTTTCCGTGCCTTGGAGGCATGGTTATGAGCAGATTTCGCACAGGAACGAGCTCTGTTGTAGCTTTTTCTGCGACTGAAAGCCCGTGATGGCTGTCGAGAGTGTTCTTTTCTAGGTGATCTAGGGCGTCAATCATTTCCAAATGGAAGTCAGGGAGCTTCCAGTTAGGGTATTGAAGCCGAACGTAGCCGAGGAAGCCCTCTTCTGCCGCCTTCAGCTTGAGCAAGTGCTGGGCTGCCTCCTGTGCTGAAAGGCTCATGCGTCCTCCTCTGTAGGTTCAGCCTCGATAACCTTGCCCACGCCCATCGCAATGGTCTCAAGCTGCTCGCGTGTCATCTTCTCTGGGGCGTCCTGTATGTTGTGCTCATGCTGCACAAAGCTGGCGGTCAGGTCAGGTACTACCTTGTTTAACATTGTCGCGAACACTCTCGCTTGAGTGGGGCTCCACTCCTGCTTGCCCATGACGACCTTGTGGGCCTCACCTATCTGATTTTCCACCCGCCGGAACAGGCCAGCTCTCATATTGGCGACCTGTAAAGGGGTCAAGCGCTCAGGTGACGACGGTAATAGTTTATTTGACATTGAATTTTCCAGACGTTTTCATTTTTGCTCGCGTTAGTCGTGGGGTCGGGGATGGGTATTCTCAGAAATCCACTTCGCGGGGTGGGGGTAGGCCCCCCTTTCGTACGAAAATGGCACATTGATGGCACGCATCACGGGTAAGGCGTTGTTTTTCCAGCGTTTTAGTTCCCCACATAAGGGAGTTTCTCGCATAATGGGCGCGTAAAAAGTTTTCAGTTTCGCTCCCCTCGCGTACGAAAATTAACCATACGAGCACGTTACGCACATGCGTTACGCCTGTCGTCCTGCGTACGCGCGACCAAGGAATACTTCCTTGAGGAACTGAAGGGGGTGCCAGCTTCTATTGGAGGATGGCCTGTGTCCTGCGTTCTGCGGGGCGCAGCGTGCGTAACACATAAGGAACTTCACCATGAAAAAATCAAACACAGCCGTCGCACCCGTAGTAGCTTGCTTCACACGCAAGGCAGCAGCCGAAATGTACCTCGCAGCACCCGTCAAGGGTCGCGAAGCCGTGGCCGAGC
>CESE01058062.1_pt1 | contig 23147 bp, 16 predicted proteins | sample 350271 | NCBI WGS metagenome assembly CESE01 (sample SAMEA2621536, study PRJEB7988) | marine metagenome | isolation source: saline water (ENVO:00002010), including | reverse complement strand
TTTTTTATAGTGGTAGCAATCAGTCAAATTCATCCACTTATGTGGGTGCAAATATAGTAATTCGGATGGTTTAATTGGTTAGTCTATGAAAAACATCTTCCAATTTTTGCTCCTTCATATTCATCTGTAGGACAGAGCATTTATTTGCTACTGCAAAATCAAAAAGAACAGATCGTAAATCGTGATTCGAGTCACTAGTAATTTGATACTGATGTCTTTCATTTTCAATTACCTCGATCACATTTTTAATGTTTTCAAGTGCTTTCTTTTCAATTTTAGCATTAAATTCTATACTAATTATATTTCTGTTTCCAGCTAATTTATGGAGCTCTTCAATTTTTATATTAGCAACAATTTCTCCTTTATTAATTATAATAACTCGGTCACAAATCGCTTCTACTTCCTGCATAATATGAGTAGAAAGCATTACTGTTTTATTTGATCCAACTTCTTTTATTAAATTGCGAATTTCTACAAGCTGATTTGGATCTAGTCCCGTTGTAGGTTCATCTAAAATAAGTACTTCGGGATCGTGAATCAATGCCTGAGCCAATCCAACTCTTTGTCTATACCCTTTAGAAAGTGAACCTATAAGTTTGTGTTTCTCTTTATATAGTCCAGTTTTTTTAATCATTAAGTCAATTCTGTCGTGACTTATGCCATATATGCTTGCTACAAACTCTAAATATTCGCGAACATACATATCTAGGTAAAGTGGATTATGCTCCGGTAAATAACCTATTTTACTTTTAGCTTCTAGTCCATTTTCAGATACATTAAGTTCACAAATCCTGGCAAGGCCGCTAGATTCTGGGATGTATCCTGTAAGGATCTTCATCATGGTTGACTTTCCAGCTCCATTAGGACCTAAGAAACCAACGATTTCACCTTTCTCAATTTCAAAACTCACTTCGTTAAGTGCTTTTTGAGTACCGTAAACTTTACTAACCTTTTCTACTTTTATAGACATAGCTACAAATATAATTTATTTTCATTGCTTGTCTAAGAAGATGAATGTTCAATTTTACTAAATTCAATTTTTACGTAATATTTTGCTATTTAAGTCTATATTTTTACCATTTTCATAAGTTTTGTAGGTATTATTACTCATTTTTAGTGTAGTATTTCTTAAACAGTGATTCGAGTTAGATAATTATCATACATTTGAAATTATGATGTAGTTTTATTTTTATTGTATTTCTCAAAGGGCGAGTTAATACTGAAAGAGGGTGTCAATAGACAGCCTCTTTTTTTTACATTTTTTTATTTTATGTAATTCTCTTTTATTTTTAGGTCTACGATTCTAAGACAATTTGTAGTGTTTTATTAGTTTTTGTAGGTATTGCTTCCCTTTTTTGCTTGATAATTAAAATATATTTTTGAATAGTATTTAATATTCTATTTTTAGAAGTAAATGTAATAATAGCTTGTATTTGTTTCTGTACATAGGGGGCTTAGTTTGTGACACTAATTGTCACAATCAAATCTTTCATTTGTAAAGTAGAATTAAAACATATAACAATGACGACAACATACGCACTAAAACAAAGCACTCACCAATTTTTACCATTTGGAATCGATTTATCTAAAAAGGACGATCATTTGGGAGTTTACAATTCACGAATATTAGAAAATTTGGTAGATGGCGAGCTCCAAAGAGAGTATTATTTCCAAACTCGAAAATTTGGAACGATTTATTTATCAGTGGTTAGTAAATTGGTTATTTCCGATCAAACATGGAACGAGTTTATGGGAACTTTTATGCAAGACAAAGATATTGAGTTATTTGTTGACGGCATGATAAACAACCAATCTGATACCGATTTATTAGGTTTAATAGGTAATAACTTACCAAAGTACCCAGATGTTTTAGGCTTGGTATTAATGGGAGAAGGAATTTATGCTGCGTAAATCAATTGTCCGTTTTTAAGATATAAAAAGAAGCTCAGAAGTCTGAATAAATTATCCTTGTTTGGGTCCAACTATCTATAAACTGACTTGTAGTCGTCTAGTTCTGAATGACTATTTTGCCAAATTCAATTTATTCCTAAAAAAATTGTAAAAAAAAGGTGAATGCTAACGAAAAATCATCAACCTTCACCTTAGTAAGGTTATAAGCTATTTATATGTCAGCAATTAGTCATTGACAATTAGAAATTATTTAACCTTCTAACTCTTCGTAGCGATCAATTTCTCGTTGATAAAATTCATCAGCTAATGCTAACAGCTCACTAATAGCAGTAGTTAATTCCGCTTCGTCTGCGGTACCTAATAATTCAGGTAAATCCTCGTCTAACCACATAACATCGTCAGTATCCAAATTAAGGATAAATTTAGGCGATTCTGTGTGGATAATAAAAACGGTGTCTTGACTCTCGGTGTTGTCTCCAACTAAAAACTTTGGTACTTTCATGTTTATTGTTTTCCTGCGAATGATTCTACATCTTCTTTACTAACGGCATCTGAACACAATATAATTAAGCGTTCAATTACATTTCTAAACTCTCTGATATTTCCAGACCATGAATAGCTTTGCAGGGTTTTAAGCGCTTCAGGACTAAAGGTTTTCTCAGTAATTCCGTGTTCGTTACAGATCTGTTTATTAAAGTGATCTGTAAGAATTGGTATGTCGTCTTTACGATCGTCTAAGGACGGGTTATTTATAAGGATAACACCTAATCGATGATATAGATCTTCTCTGAAATTACCATTTTTAATTTCTTCTTGTAAATTCTTATTGGTAGCAGCAAGAACTCTAACATTAACCGTTATTTCTTTATCGCCTCCAACACGTGTTATTTTATGTTCTTGTAGTGCACGTAAAACTTTGGCTTGTGCTTTTAAGCTCATGTCACCAACTTCATCAAGAAATAAGGTTCCGCCATCTGCAGTTTCAAATTTACCTTTACGTTGTTTAATTGCTGAGGTAAAAGCTCCTTTTTCGTGTCCAAATAATTCAGATTCTATTAACTCTGAAGGGATAGCTGCACAATTCACTTCTATCATTGGTGCAGTGCTGCGACCACTTTTTTCGTGTATGGCGTGAGCTATGAGTTCTTTTCCTGTTCCATTAGCTCCTGTAATGAGAACTCTGGCGTCAGTTGGAGCTACTCGTTCAATCATTTGATGAATTTTGCCTAACTCTGGAGAGTTTCCAATCATCGCATATTTTTTACTTACTTTTTTCTTGAGGACTTTATTTTGTACAACTAAGTTTTTTCTGTCTAATCCGTTTCTAACCGTGTTAAGTAAGCGGTTTAAATCTGGCGGCTTAGAGATATAATCGAAGGCTCCTTTTTTTATGCAATCTACAGCTGTATCAATATCTCCATGTCCAGAAATCATAACCATTGTAAGGTCTGGTTGGTCTTTCATTGCTTGGGTAAGCAATTCCATTCCATCCATTTTAGGCATTTTAATATCGCATAAAACAAGATCGTAAGTGTCATTAGAAATCTTTTCTAAACCCTCCAAACCATTTTCTGCGACTTCAACTTTATAGCTATTATCTTCTTCTTGAATGATGTTCGAGAGAACATTTCGAATAGCCTTTTCATCTTCTATAATGAGGATTTTTGCCATGGGTGGTTTTTTGTTATAAGTGTATCGATAAGACCTTCTTTGAGTGCGTAACTTGAAAGACGTAAATCGTGAATAATAAGTCTATTTAAAATGTAGTTTATGATCACCACTGCAATAACAATCATGTCTGCACGCATAGGAACTAAACCTTTCATATGTAATCGTTGTTCCAATGTAGATTCGGAAATTGTTTTTTGAATACCGTTATAATCAGTCATTAAAAACTGATAACTTGTATCGTTTTTCCAAAGTTCGCAATTTCCATTTTTGCAAGAAATCATTTCTGCAAGAGTGTCAAAAGAGCCAGAAGAACCAATTAGACAATTGACCTCGTAAACTTCCGCCATCTCGAGCATCTCCTCTAGTGCATCCTCTAAATAATCGTCTATAGCAGTAACATTGTCTATATTAATAGGATTAGCAGGATTAAAAGTTTCTAGTAAACGTGCTGCTCCTAGTTTGTAACTCTTTCGCCAAAAAGTTTCCTTGCTATTGGCTATGATAAATTCCGTGCTTCCCCCACCAATATCAATAATAAGTTTTGGAGAATCCCCTAAGTCTAATGCTTGTTTTACACCTTGGTAAATTAAATCTGCTTCTGTATCTCCATCAATAATATTGATTTTAATACCTAGCTTGTCATCTACTTCTTGAGCAAATAAAATACCGTTATCTGCACTTCTAATTGCGGAGGTTGCTACTGCATAAAACTCTGTAATATTTTCTTTAACCAGTTTGGCTTTGTATTGAGTAAGGGCATCGATTCCTCGCTTATAAGCTGGAGCAGTAATAAATCCTTTGGTAATACCACCTTCGCCAAGTTTAACAGCAATTTTGGTTTTGTAAAAAATAGTATAATCCTCTTCTTTTACTTCAGCGAGTAATAAATTAAAGGTGTTTGTTCCTAAGTCTATAATTCCTACTTTTCTCATTTTTTAGCTCTGTTTAATCCACTTCCATAAAGTTTTATAAGTCACTTTTTGTCCGTACATCAAAATTCCTACTCGGTATATTCTACCAGCAATCCAGCTGGTAAATATAAAACCAATAATTAACAAAACCATCGATAATGCTATTTCCCATAAAGGAGGATCAAAAGGCAGTCTACCCATCATAACAACAGGAGAAGTAAATGGAATTATTGAACACCAAAAGGCAAGAGAGCTGTCGGGGTTTTCTAGAATTGTTTGCAACGAAATAATGGAAAAAATTAGGGGTATGGTAATAGGCATCATAAATTGCTGGGTGTCCGTTTCAGAATCTACTGCAGCTCCTACTGCAGCAAATAAAGATCCGTACATCAAATAACCACCCACAAAATAAAATAAAAACATTCCTAATAAAAAACTTATATTAATGTTCTCTAATTGCGCTATTATTCCACTCAATCCATCTTGTGGAATTTCTACTTCTTGCATAAGAAGTTCGGTTCCGCTATTTAAGTCTGTCGGATTCATTAAAAAACTAGTGGCTACAGAACTTAATACAAAAGTCAATAATATCCACAAGGCAAATTGGGTAAAACCAACTAAGGAAACTCCTATAATTTTTCCCATCATTAGCTGAAATGGCTTTACAGAAGAGATGATAATTTCTATTATTCTACTTGTTTTTTCTTCTAATACACCACGCATAACCATAGCTCCATATAGGAAAATGAAAATGTAAATTAAAAACCCTCCTGCCATACTTAATCCCATGGCTATTTCTGTAGAACCCGTTTTTTCTGTTCCATTAGCACCTAAGATAATGGTGTTTAATTCAACCTCAGCTCTAGTTTTCTCAATTAAAGCTTTTGTTAAACCTTCATTTTTTAGCTTTATAGATTCTATTACAGTTTCAATATTTCTTGAAATTAATCTCCTATCTGTTAGATTTATAGGCTTATGCGTAAATATGTTTACTTGGTTTTCAATTTGACTTATAAGGCTATCGCTAGTAGGAGGGATGTGAACTAGTGCCAAAGCTTCACTTTCGTTGAAAATGGCTTTTACTTCTTCTAGCGGGTTATTGAAAAATTCAGTCTTTAAATCTTCTGCACTTTCGAATTGAGAAACAAATAGACCACTTTCATCGCAGATCCAAATACTTCGTTCTTCAGTTTCCGAATTGTCCATTAATAGTGGCGTCATCATTAGAGCAGCCATTAAAATTGGGCCCAAAATAGTCATTACGATAAACGACTTTTTTCGAACTCTAGAAAGGTACTCTCGCTTAATGATTAATATAATTTTATTCATAATTAATTTCCTTGTACAGTTCGTATAAATATCTCGTTTACGCTGGGAATTTTTTCTTTAAACCCTTTTATGTCAGATCGGTCTAGTAAAAAGCGCAATAAATCTGAAGAGTTGCTATCATTTTGAATTTGAATTTCTGCTCCAGCCTTGTTCGTGCTAATTAATTTTAAATGATCAGGCAATGTGTTTAAAAAGTCTAATTTATTTGATGAAAAATCAACCGTATAAATTTGTTGTTTGTATTTTTCTTTGATTTCGTTTATTGGCCCGTCTAGTATTTTTTTCGACTTATCTATTAAGGCAATATGGTCGCAAAGTTCTTCTACCGATTCCATGCGGTGTGTAGAGAAAATAATAGAAGTCCCATTTTCTTTTAATTGTAAGATTTCGTCTTTAATTATGTTCGCATTTATAGGGTCGAAACCCGAAAATGGCTCATCAAAAATAAGGAGTTTAGGTTGATGTAAAACAGTGGTAATAAACTGAATTTTCTGAGCCATTCCTTTAGATAATTCTTCTACTTTTTTATCCCACCAAGGGATAATATCGAACTTTTCGAACCAAATTTTCAGTGCTTTTTTAGCTTCTTTTTCCGAAAGACCTTTTAACTGTGCTAGGTAGAGGGCTTGCTCTCCAACCTTCATTGTTTTGTATAAACCACGCTCTTCGGGTAAATAACCAATTTGAGCGATGTGCGAATTGTTTAATTTAAGGCCATTAAACAATACTGTTCCCTCATCGGGCATAGTAATTTGATTAATAATCCGAATTAAACTTGTTTTCCCTGCTCCATTGGGTCCAAGAAGTCCAAATATTTGACCTTCTTCAACTGCTAAACTAACATCGTTTAAAGCTTTATGGTTGCTGTAAGACTTACTTACCGATTGCACTTCAAGTACTTTCATAGCTGAAAATTGAATTCTTATTTGGGAATAAATATAGGTTAATTAAGATGTTTTTTAAGGCTATTTTAGATAGAATATATTTACTTATGTCACTCTATAGCCTAAAGTTTAAAACCATTACTTTTGAGCTGCACAACTAAAATAGACCATCATGCTTCATTATACATTTTCTTATACCCATCCGCACCGTCATTTTATAGATATTAAAATGCGTGTAGAAAAGCATGATGCTACAGAATTGATTTTACAATTGCCAGCATGGAGGCCTGGGCGTTACGAATTAGGTGATTTTGCAAAAAATATTCAACAATTTTCGGTTGCTGATATTCAGGGAAATCCTTTGAAATTTGAAAAAATAACAAAAGATTCTTGGAAGGTTTCTACTCCAAATATAACGACCATTATTGTGACGTATAACTATTATGCAAATGAACTTAACGCGGGCTCTACTTATTTAGATGAACAGCAGCTGTATGTGAACCCTGTAAACTGTTGCCTTTTTATTCCGAATCGAATGGAAGAGGAGTGCGAAGTTGATTTAGAGATACCAAAATCGTTTCAAATTGCTTGTTCACTTCCTCAAAAAGGTGCTCAACTTATAGCGGCTAATTTTAATGAATTAGCCGAAAGTCCTTGGGTAGCTTCAAATTCATTACAACATAAAACTTACGAAGTAGAATCTGTAAAATTTTATGTTTGGTTTCAAGGAGATTGTAAGCCAGATTGGCATAGAATTCTTGCAGATTTTGAAGCTTTTACAATCGAACAAATAAAAGATTTTACAGCTTTTCCTGTTTCAGAATACCATTTCATTAACCTAATACTACCTTATAAAGCCTACCACGGAGTAGAGCATACCGCAAATACAGTTATTTCGTTAGGTCCTGGGAAAGACTTGATGTCAGATAAAATGTATGAATCCTTATTAGGCGTTTCCTCACACGAATTGTATCACACTTGGAATGTGAAACAAATTCGTCCAACCGCACTTTTACCTTACGATTATAGCAAGGAGAACTATTCTCGCATGGGTTATTTGTATGAAGGTGTAACCACTTATATGGGCGATTTGTATTTAAAACGTTCCAATGTTTTTTCTGATGTGGAATTCTTTAAAACCCAAAATGAAAATTTACAAAAACACTTTCATAACGGAGCTCGTAGTTATAAGTCGGTGGCAGATTCTAGCTTCGATACTTGGCTGGATGGTTATGTAATGGGAGTTCCAAATAGAAAGGTTTCAATATATACCGAAGGTGCTTTATGTGCCTTAATGCTCGATATTTTCATTCTTCAAAAAAGTGCAGGACACCAGTCTTTAAGAACACTAATGACTAAACTTTATTTAGACTATGCTTGTAAAGGAAAGGGTTTGAGCGAAGAAGATTATATACATGAATTACTGGCTTTTGGTGGAGACAAAGCATTAGAAATAGTAGAGAATCACTTGTACGGAACAAAAGATTTTAGATCATTATTAGCGGAAGCACTTTCTTTAGTAGGATTACAAATTATTCAAGAAGAAAATCCAGATTTATTGGCAGCTAGCCTGGGAATTAAAGGGCTGTTTTCTAAAACAGGATTTGATATTAAAACGGTTCAAGAGAATTCAGTTGCCGATGAATTTAAAATTGCCGTGGGCGATGTAATTCTAGAAATTGATGGAAATTCGATTACACAAGACTTATTGACTTCTTTAAGTGCAAAAAAATCTGTTGTATTTAAAGTACAAAGACGCTTCGAAACGATTGATTTAGAAATCTCTCTTTTAGATAAATCGCATTATAAAATTAACAAGATTATAGCTATGGAAAGTGTTTCTGAGGAACAGGAAATGTTGTTTGGTAAATGGTGTAATTAAAAAATGAAATGTTCGGCGTGTTTCGTTAGTCGTTGTAGGTGTTGACAGCTTCTTGAATCAGTTTGCTTTTTTTCTGACGAATATTAATTCTGTACAAATAACTTATTAAGATTGTTGGTGTTAAGGCCATTGGTAAAACACCAGAGGTATTAAATAATGTACCTATAACGTAGGGTTGAAGTCGTTTATATTTAGGGTGGTAAGTTATTAATGCAACTCCTATAGCTAGTAAGCTAGCAGCAGTAGTATTTACTATTCTGTTTCCTCGTTCAACTTTTTTATAAGCTTCAAGTATAGGTACGCAATTACTGTTGTCGTTAATTGCTTCTTTTAGGTTTTTGTAAGTCACTTTCGATATATTACTATTCCCTTTATTTATATAAAATGTTTTTGTCTTTTTAGAATACGCACTATTTAAACGTTTAGTTTCTTTAGCATATAAATTTAGATTTCCATCTATTAATTTTGGTACAAATTTAGATTTATCTCCATTTATCAATTTTATATTGGCTTTTTCTGCCCAGTTAGTTTTGTAAAACTTAACTTCATCAAGCTTATATTTAGTCCCATCTAGTTTTATATGAGGGTCTACCATAAACCCAGTATTATAACTTAGCTTTTCTCCGTAAACAATAGAATCAGTGTAAAGATGAATATAGTTTTTTTCGGATTGTAATGTCTGTGCAAAGCTATTTGTGAATAAGCTACAGAAAAGGATGAGGAGTATTTTATTCATTTTAAGATGATTTTAAAGTAAAAACACAACAAATGATGGCGTAAAGAACTCCTACATTTGTTGTGTATATTGTGAAGGTTAGACTACAATATTAATAATTTTCTTAGGAACGATAATTACCTTTTTAGGCGACTTTCCATCTAAGTAGTGAATAGATTTTTCGTGTGCTAAAATTTGTTTTTCAATCTCTGTTTTATTCATATCTAGTGGGAATTCCATTTTAAAACGCATTTTCCCATTAAAAGAAACTGGATAAGTATGTGAGCTTTCCACTAAATGAGAAGCTTCGAATTTTGGGAAATCTTGGTAAGTAACTCCATCTTTATGTCCTAATAATTCCCAAAGCTCTTCGGATATATGAGGTGCATAAGAGCACATTAAAATCACTAAAGGTTCTAAGACAGAACGCTTATTACATTTCTGAGTAGTAAGCTCGTTTACACAAACCATAAAGGTGCTCACCGAAGTATTGAAAGAGAATGCTTCCACATCTTCTTGTACTTTCTTAATTGTTCTGTGTAATGTTTTCAATTCTTCCTTTGTAGGTTCAGCATCGCTAATTACAAAGTTGTTTTCTGCATCGTGAAACAAACGCCACAGCTTGCGTAAGAAGTTGTTTACACCCGAAATACCGTTGGTATTCCACGGCTTAAATTGCTCTAAAGGACCCAAGAACATTTCGTACATACGAAGGGTGTCTGCGCCGTATTTCTCAACAATTGAATCTGGGCTAACTACATTAAACTTCGACTTAGACATCTTCTCTACTTCTGCACCACATTTGTATTCTCCTTCTTCGAGGATGAAATCTGCATTGGTAAAGTCGGCACGCCATCCTTTAAATGCTTCCACATCTAAAACATCGTTCTCCACCATATTTACATCTACGTGAATTGGTGTAGTATCGTGTTGGTCTTTTAATCCGTAAGAAACAAAAGTGTTGGTGTCTTTAATACGGTAAGCAAAGTTCGAACGACCTAAAATCATTCCTTGGTTAATCATCTTTTTGAAAGGTTCTTGCTCAGAAACAAAGCCCATATCAAATAAGAATTTCATCCAGAAACGTGAGTACAATAAGTGCCCTGTTGCATGCTCCGAACCACCGATGTATAAATCTACATTTCTCCAGTAAGACTGTGCTTCCTTAGAAACAAATTCGCCATCGTTGGTAGCATCCATATAGCGTAAAAAGTACCACGAAGATCCAGCCCAACCAGGCATCGTATTCGTTTCGATAGCATTTCCATCTGCAGTTTTCCAATGTTCTGCTCTGGCTAATGGCGGCTCTCCATCTTCGGTAGGCAAGTATTTTTCTACCTTAGGAAGTGTAACAGGAAGGTCTTTGTCTCCCATTGTTTTAGGCATTCCATCTTCAAAATAAATTGGGAATGGCTCTCCCCAATATCTCTGACGAGAGAAAATTGCATCTCGTAAACGGTATTGAATTTTACCTCTACCGATTCCTTTATCTTCGATCTTAGGAATAATTGCTGTTGTTGCTTCCTTAACTTTTAAGCCGTTTAGGAAATCAGAATTTAAAAGTATTCCTTCTTTTCCATCGTGTGATTCTTCTGGTAAATTACCGCCAGAAATAACCGGTATAATTGGTAAATCGAATTTATTTGCAAATGCAAAATCACGACTATCGTGCGCGGGAACAGCCATTACAGCACCTGTTCCGTAACTCGCTAATACATAATCTCCAATCCAAACTGGAATTTTAGCACCTGTAAAAGGGTGCTTTACATAAGCCCCCGTAAATTGTCCAGAAACCGTTTTTACATCTGACATACGATCACGTTCAGAACGCTTTTTCGTTTTGTCTATATATTCTCTTATTGCTTCTTTGTATTCGTTTGTGGTAATGCGAGACACATATTCGTTCTCTGGAGCTAAAGTCATATACGACACTCCAAAAATAGTATCTGGACGTGTGGTAAAGACTTCTATTTCTATATTTTCATCAGTAGCTAAAGCATCACTTTCCAATTCAAAACGAATAGAAGCACCTTCCGATCTACCGATCCAATTTCTTTGTTGTTCTTTAATTGCTTCAGTCCAATCGAGGGTATTTAAATCGTCTATAAGTCTCTGTGCATATGCCGTAATTCTCATTGACCACTGCATCATTTTCTTTTGAATAACTGGGTGTCCACCACGTTCAGAAAGACCCTCTTTTATTTCGTCGTTGGCTAAAACAGTACCCAATTCCGAGCACCAGTTTACCATTGTTTCCGAACGGAAAGCCAAACGATAAGACAATAAAATTTCTTCTTGCTCTTTTGCAGATTTTGCATTCCATTGCTCAGCCGTAAAAATAGCTACTTCATCAGAAACGGCTTTTACTGTTGCATTTCCTTGAGCTTTAAAACGAGCGACTAAAGAATCTATAGATTTTGCTTTGTCTTCTACTTTACAATACCAAGCATTAAAAATCTGCTTGAATATCCATTGTGTCCATTTGTAATAATTCGGCTCACTAGTTTGCACCTCTCTATCCCAATCGAAAGAAAAACCAATTTTATCTAACTGGTCTCTATACCGAGAAATGTTTTCGCTAGTAGTAATTGCTGGGTGTTGTCCTGTTTGAATTGCGTATTGTTCTGCTGGTAAACCAAAGGAATCGTAACCCATAGGGTGCAAAACATTATATCCTTTTAAGCGCTTATAGCGAGCATAAATATCCGAAGCAATATATCCTAGTGGATGCCCAACGTGAAGTCCTGCACCAGAAGGATAAGGAAACATGTCTAATACATAATACTTAGGTTTTGTGGAAGTAGTTTCTGCTTTAAACGTTTTTTGTTCCGCCCAATGCTTGCGCCACTTGTCTTCTATACTTCTAAAATTATACTCCATTACTTATCGCTAATCTACAGATTTACAAGACCTGAAAAGGCCATTTTTTGAGAGCAGCAAAGATAGGTTATTTCTCAGAACCATACTATAAAAGGGTTAATGCCAAATAATTATTTTGACAATTTATTACGGATAAATTCGTAATTTTGCAGACCAAATTTAGCATAACATGGAAAATAGACGCGTAAGAGTACGATTTGCCCCAAGTCCAACAGGACCTTTACATATGGGTGGTGTAAGAACTGCACTTTACAATTACTTGTTTGCAAAGAAACACGGAGGTGATTTTTTACTTCGTATAGAAGATACCGATCAAACTAGATATGTTCCTGGAGCAGAAGACTATGTTGTTGATGCCCTAAAGTGGTGCGGAATGAGTATAGATGAAGGTGCTTCAGTTGGTGGCGATAACGGTCCTTACCGACAGTCGGAACGCAAACCTATGTACCGCCAGTACGCTGAGATGTTGCTAGAATCTGGACATGCTTATTATGCTTTCGATACTCCAGAAGAGTTAACAGAAATGCGAGAGCGTTTAAAAGCTGCTGGAATGGCTGCACCACAGTACAATGCGGTTACTCGTAGTGGAATGAAAAATTCGCTAACACTTTCTGTCGAAGAGGTACAAAAACGTTTGGCTGCAGGAGATAAATATATAGTGCGTGTAAAAATGCCTCGTAACGAGGAAGTGAAGTTTGAAGATATTATCCGTGGTTGGGTTTGTGTAAATACAAACAACCTAGACGATAAAGTTTTGTTTAAATCAGACGGCATGCCTACTTATCATTTGGCAAACGTAGTTGATGATTATTTGATGAATATTTCGCACGTTATACGTGGAGAAGAATGGTTGCCATCGGCTCCATTGCACGTTTTATTGTATCGCTTTTTTGGCTGGGCCGATGAAATGCCTCAGTTTGCACATTTACCTTTAATATTACGTCCAGATGGAAATGGAAAACTCTCTAAGAGAGATGGAGATCGTTTAGGTTTTCCTGTCTTCCCAACCAATTGGAAGAATCCTGAAACTGGAGAGCAATCTTCGGGTTATAGAGAAAGAGGATATTATCCAGGAGCGTTTAATAATATGTTAGCCTTTTTAGGTTGGAATCCTGGTACCACTCAAGAATTGTTCTCTATGGAAGAGTTGATTCAAGCTTTCTCTTTAGAGCGAGTTGGTAAAGCAGGAGCTAAATTCGATTTCGATAAAACAAACTGGTTCAATCAGCAATACTTACGTATGTACACTGGTATTGAATTAGCTACTCAGTTAATGCCTTATTTAGAAGCTGAAAGCTTAGAAGCTGAGAACGAATATACTGCTCAGGTTTGTGATTTAATGAAAGAGCGTGCTACTTTTGTAAAGGATATTTTAAAAGAAGGTCGTTACTTTTTTGAAGCACCTACTTCGTATGATGAGAAAACCATCAAGAAAAAATGGAAAGAACAAACTCCAGCTATTATAACTGAGCTGAGTGGTTTATTAAAAGAACTTCCTAGTTTCGATCCTGAAAGTATTGGAGCTTGTTTTAAGTCTTTCTTAGAGGCAAAAGAATTAGGCTTTGGTGCTGTAATGCCTGGTTTCCGTTTGTCGGTTACAGGCTTAGGCGCAGGAGCTTCTATGAACAATATTGCTGCTTTATTAGGAAAAGAAGAGGTTCTTAAACGTATAGAGGTTGCTTTAAATACCATAAAAAAATAATGTTGGGTATTATTCGAGTAGAGGACATTCGCTGTTATGCTTACCATGGTTGCATGGAAGAAGAAGGATTAATTGGCACTGATTTTAGTGTAAATGTAAAAGTTAAGACCGATTTATCCCTTTCTGCAAAAAGCGATGATTTATGTGATACTGTTGATTATGTGGCTATCTCACGAATTGTACAGGAAGAGATGGCTATTCGTTCAAAATTAATTGAACACGTTGCTCAACGAATTTTAGACCGACTACTCTTGGAGCTTCCAAGTGTTAAAGAGTCTAAGGTTGTGGTGATTAAACACAAAGCCCCTATCCAGGGTGATGTGCAAAGAGTAAGTGTAGAATTGAATGCGATAAGAAAAGTGTGAAATTCTTTTTAGATTCTTTGTAAAAGCTATCTAAATTGTTACATTTGTCAACCTTATAATTAGGGTCGGATGGCCGAGTGGCTAGGCAATGGTCTGCAAAACCATGTACAGCGGTTCGAATCCGCTTCCGACCTCAACGAAAACCTCAAACAAAAGTTTGAGGTTTTTTTTGTACCCCAGTTTTATTTAATCAATATAGTATATGTTTCTTGTATTATACTCACACTACTATTCTTTTGAAAATTATCTAGTACAACAAAAAAATATTGCTCCGTAAACATTAGTCCAAAAGCTTATATTTGCAGCTTATACAAAAGGATTTCCATATGTCGCAAGAAGTAAAAAGATACACCATAACGGCAGCATTGCCATATACCAACGGACCAGTTCATATTGGGCATTTAGCAGGCGTTTATATTCCAAGTGATATATATGCTCGATTTTTACGATCAAACAATAAAGACGTTGTCTTTGTTTGTGGATCCGATGAACATGGTGTGCCCATTACGATAACTGCGAAAAAAGAAGGTGTTACTCCTCAGGAAGTGGTAGATAAATACCATAAAATTATTGGAGATTCTTTTAAAGAATTGGGTGTTAGTTTTGATAAATACCACCGAACTTCAGCGAAAAATCATCATGAAACTGCCTCAGAATTTTTCAAGCATCTAAATAGCCAAGGCTTGTTAATTGAAAAGGTAAACGAGCAGTATTACGACGAAATAGAAAACGAATTTCTAGCCGATAGATACATTACCGGAACTTGTCCTCATTGTAAAAGTGATGGTGCTTATGGAGATCAGTGTGAAAAATGTGGGACTTCTTTAAATGCCACAGATTTAATAAATCCACAATCTGCATTAAGCGGTAACAAGCCTGTGATGAAGGAAACCAAACACTGGTTTTTACCTTTAGATAAATACGAAGCTTGGTTAAAAGAATGGATTTTAGTAGGTCATAAATCCGATTGGAAATCGAATGTTTACGGACAATGTAAATCGTGGTTAGATCAAGGCTTACAAGCTCGTGCTGTAACGAGAGATTTAGATTGGGGAATCCCTGTTCCTGCAGAAGGAGCTGAAGGAAAAGTGCTTTACGTTTGGTTTGACGCTCCTATAGGATATATTTCTGCTACGAAGCAGTGGGCTGAAGAAAATGGAAAAGATTGGGAGCCGTATTGGAAATCTGAGGACACCAAAATGGTTCAATTTATAGGAAAAGATAATATTGTATTCCACTGTATTATTTTCCCAGCTATGTTAAAAGCTCATGGTGATTTTATTGTTCCAGAAAATGTACCTGCCAATGAATTTTTGAATTTAGAAGGCGACAAAATTTCTACTTCTCGCAACTGGGCTGTTTGGTTACACGAATATTTAGAAGATTTTCCTGGAATGCAAGACGTAATGCGTTATGTATTATGTGCAACTGCTCCAGAAACTAAAGACAACGATTTTACTTGGAAAGATTTCCAAACACGTAACAATTCTGAGTTAGTTGGTATTTACGGAAACTTTATAAATAGAGTAGTGGTACTTACCAATAAGTATTACGATGGAGCTGTACCAGAAAGATCAGAATTGTCTGATTACGATAAAGAAGTGCTTGCCGAATTAAAGGCTTTTCCAGCTAAGATTGCTAAGTCTATTGAGTTATATCGTTTTAGAGAAGCTTTGTCTGAAGTGATGAATTTAGCTCGTTTAGGTAATAAGTATTTAGCTGATGAAGAGCCATGGAAGTTGGTTAAAACGGATGAGGTACGTACCAAAACGATTATGAATATTGCCTTACAGATTGCTGCAAATTTAACTATTGTTTCTGAACCATTTATTCCGTTTACGGCAACTAAATTATCGAAGATGTTAGGTTTAGATAAATTAGGCTGGGAGCATGCAGGATCAGCAGATTTACTTCTTGCGGGTACTCAAATAGAAAAAGCAGAATTATTATTCCGTAAAGTAGAGGATAGTGAAATTGAAGCTCAGCTACAAAAATTAGAAACTACAAAATTGGCTAATCAAGCTGTAGAACCTCAAAAGGAAAATATAAGCTTCGACGATTTTTCTGGAATGGATATCCGTATAGGAACTATTTTAGAAGCAGAAAAAGTAAAGAAAACTAAAAAGCTTCTCAAGTTAACAATAGAGACAGGTTTAGATGTGCGTACTGTAGTTTCTGGAATTGCAGAACATTATAAGCCGGAGGCTATTGTAGGAGAACAGGTTTCTATTTTGGTAAACCTAGCGCCCAGAACTATTAAAGGAATAGAGTCTCAGGGAATGGTTTTAATGGTAGAAGATAAAGATGGAACCTTGCGTTTTGTGAAGCCAGAGTCTTCAAGTTCTAACGGATCTATAATTGCATAATTGAGTTTAAAAAAAGAAATATTGACTAAAGGTTTTTTCTCTGAACAAGAGAAAACTTTTGTGAATCTAATTCATACAGCCGCCTATTTTGAATCTGAGTTTAGCCAATTTATAAAAGATTTTGGTTTAAGCCCTCAACAGTATAATGTGCTAAGGATTCTTCGTGGCCAATCGCCTAATCCTATTTTAGGTGGTGATTTACAAAAACGTATGTTGCATAAAATGTCTAATGCAACCCGTATAGTAGATAAGTTGGTAGAAAAAGGATTTGCAGATCGTATTAAAAGCGATGAGGATAAACGGCAAATTTTAGTTTCTATTACAAAACCAGGCTTTGACCTTATGAACGTATTAGATGAAGAAGTTTTTAATTTTAATTCAAAAGTAATTAATCTCCCAGAAGCTCAACTTATGGTTCTTAATATACTCTTAGACAATTTAAGAACTGCTGTAAAGTAGTGGCTATTCTATTAAAAACTAGATTTTAGCCCCATTTATTTGTAGGTACAACTATATTTTATATATTTGTAGGTGAAATTACCTAGGTAATAGGATTAAACATAAATTTATTGTCCCTAGTGAATAACATAAATGTTGTTCTATAATAAAAAGCCTCCTAATTTAGGAGGCTTTTTTCTTTTTAGTGACTTACTATAAAACGTCGAATATTATCTTCTGTTTTAATCAGGTAAATCCCATTCTTTAAATTCAGGTTAATTTGAAGGCTTTCCTTTTCTGCCCTATAGGTGTATAAGGTTTGTCCCAGAGAATTAATAATAGCTACAGATTCATTTTTTTCTAATCCTGTTATAGCAAAAGAGCCTGTATTTGGATTAGGATAAATGTTGATTTTAGAAATAACCGCATCATCTAAAGATAAATAAATGAAGTTAAAATTACTTGTACTTATTTGATTTCCAAGTACATCTTCTACGTTACTTATAGTAAGAGTATTGTCTCCAGTAAACATATTTTCTACCGTTAGTGTAACCTTATTTAGTTGAAATGGATGTCTAGCAGCATTGGTTATTGTTGCACCGTTAGAAATAGAATAGTTACTTAAATCCTGCGAAGTATCAGTAGTTACATCTTCAGAAAATAATATAATAATCGTTGATTCGTTTACTGCCTCAACACTTGTAATAATAGGTCCATTAGTATCGGCTCCAGCGGATACATCATCTTCTATCCTAAGGTCAATTTTCCATTCTCCGAAGTTGTAGTTGCAAACTCCAGTAATAGAACCTATTTGTTCAGCAACAACTGCAGGGTATTCAAACCCTTCCTCTGTATTGTGAATGATACACTCTCCAGTTCCATCGTTTACTTTCCAAGCACCGTAATCATCATAATTAAAGGTTGCGTAGGTCACAGTAAGATTCGAAACTTGTACTAGAACCCCTTCGTAATCTTCGTTTGCTAAATCACCTGTATTAATCGCTATTGGCTCTGGAATTGGATTGTTAGAGGTTAAAATAAACACATCGTCTGGGAATGCAAATTCTGTTAGATTATTGTACTCCGAAACTTCACCAGTTACAATAACACTATCGCCTAAAACAGGAAATACTGAAGAAGAATAAACATATATTCCAGAACGAACTCCTTCTCCATTTTGAATGTAAAAGTCGTTTCCAAAGCTAGCGGTTACGATACCAGTTGTAGAAACCGTTTGTCCTTGAAAAGGAGAATCTTCTGTAGTCCCTTGAATATTTTGGATGCTTGTAATGGTTCCATCGAATGGGTTAAGGTTGACTTTATAATTTCCATAAAATGTGTTTTCGTAAGAACCAGCCTCTGCAATAATTTTATATTTAATATCTGTTCCTGCTGCTTGTGCCGGGATATTAGCCGACCAAATATCGTCTAGGGAAGTCATAATAACTTCATTGTTTAATTCGTACCAAGAGGTTCCCCAAGTAAGTGTAGTATTATTTACAGTTGTGCTTATGTTAGTGCTAATTTCTGCGTTAATACTTTGATTATCGTCTTCATTAGGTGCTGTGTTTTCTAGATCTACATTCACAAATTGAATTTCGTTAAGGGCTTCATCTCCCCAAATACGATTAGCCAAATCTGGATAATCTACAAATGGGTTTCTGTTGTTTTGCCATCCGTAAATTACATCATTTCTTCTGCGTTCGAATGCATCTACAGGATCTTGCTCATTCCAGGCAAGTAAAGTAGATAGTTTTCCCATTTGTGCGTTCGGGAATGTATTTATAAAATCAACTACATTTAAGTTAGGTTCTCCAGTATCACCGCTGTATCTACAATGCATGTAAAATATTATTCTAGCAACATCTCCTTTAGATCCATCTCTGGGTTCCCAAGTCGAATTGGTATAATTACAATCTGTAGCTTCCTCGTGTTGTGCTCCGCCATTATCGAAATCTTTATAACCTCTTGAACTGTTTACACTCGCATCGCAGGGTTTTAAATTATGGGCATCACTATAAGGACCTAAGTCGCCATAGTTCGTAAAACTCCCATGAGATTTAGCCCAGACGTGTTCTCTGTTCCAATAGTCAGTTTGATTATTACTAGCAAATTCACTTTTAGGAATAGAAATTCCTTTATACACCAACATAATATTATTTGTATTGTTGGGGTCTTCGTCGCTGTCCTTTAGAATTTGCTTGGCAGATCCGTACGAAAATTCGTTGTGGTTTTTGATGATGTCGTGTAAGGCATCTTCTAAATTAGATCCAGCTAATTGCTGAGTAGTTTGGTAATAATCGGGACTCTGTGCCATTAAAGGCATACAAAGAGTAAGTAGAAAATAAAATGTTTTTTTCATGACTATGATTTAAAAAGATAATTTGAATGAGCTTGTAAAACGTCTACCCATCCCGAAAAATACTGAAGCTGAGGCGGCATCAAAATTAAATTGATTTCCAGAAATATAGGTATCGTTATTTAATGCATCGGTTATATATGTAGTGTTAAATAGGTTCAACACATTTATTTTGAAATCTAAAAATACTTTTTCGTATTTAAATCGATATCCTGCGTGTAAGTCGATTAACTGATAAGCGGGCATTTTCCAAGAATCTCTACCTGCATTTTCGTTTTTTAGGTCGAATGGGTTAAAGTCTGCATAGTGATTGTCAAAACGCATCAGCTTTAATTTTATATAGCCGTTTTTTATGGGACTATAACGAATACTCGATCCTATTTGAAGTTGTGCTGCATCACCAACATGAACTCCAGTAGCATCGAAATAGTCTATACCCAAAAGCTCGTTATTGTCATCGTAACTACGAATAGTATCGCCCGAAGTCCACCGCCAATTACCAATACTACTTAGTGCTTGTATAGATAATTTAGAGGTGATTTTTAAAGAGGCATCTAACTCTATCCCCATATGTAGGGCATTAATTCCATTAATATTGTATTTTATGTTTTCTCCATCTACAACAGTACTTCCAGACTCAGGCTTGTTTTTCCATGCTGTATAATACAAGTTAAGATTGGTGCTTATTCTAGGGCTATTAAAGCTATGTCCAAACTCTAAAGCAGACACTTTTTCGTTTCTTATATTTTCGAACATTTGATTATCGTAGTCGAAAATATTATTAAATTTAGGTGCTTTTTCTAAGTAACCAACATTCATAAAAACATTGTTGTATTCATCTATATTATAGTTTAGTCCAGTTTTTATGGTGTAACCTGGAATCCATTCCCAGTCGCTTTCTGTGGCTCTAGCTTCTTTAGAATCTATAGTGTAGTTTGTCCCATTATGCGTAATAGTATCTCCGTAAGAAAGTGCCTGTACATATGTGGTATCTTCTAATACTAAATCTTGTGGCTTAAAATAATCGATTCTTTTATAGCCAGTATTAGAGACTGATACATTTACAAAAGCGGACCAGTTCCCTGTTTTGTACTCCATTTGTTGAAACAAACCAGCCCATTTAACTAAACCCTCATTGTGATACGAAAATTTATCACCTTTCTTAATTACTGACGATGAATCTGAAGCCGAAACATTATCGTTGGCTACGTAATAATCGCCACCTAATAAATCGTACACTTCTCTATAGTGTTGTCCCGTATAATGACGAAGGTCTATTCCTCCAGAAAGTGTAAGTTCTTTATTTGCTTCTAGATTGTAAGTAGAGAGTAATCCAAACCAGCGATGGTTGTTGATAGAACTCCTAATAAATTGTGTTGATTTATGTTCTGTAGTACTGTAATTTGCATCTATCGAAGGATCTCCTAAGAAAGCATGACGCGTATTTCCAGCATTATTATCAAAAATACCTTGAAAATCTATTTGACGATTTTGGTTGTAGTTTGCAGTCGTAAGACTTGGAGTAACACTTGTTCCACCTCCATTACCTAAGGAAGCATAAAGGATGTTAGAAACGACTAATTTATTACTAGCAGCCCAAAAATGATTCAAACTCAATTGAGGTTTATGGTAGTAATTCATCTTAGAATTTAGTCGCTCGTTTGTTGCATAAACCGTATCAGTGGGGTTATCGTTTTCATCATAATTAACTGTATAGCGATTTAATTCTCCCCAATGTTCGTTGTATTGTAGTCCATAATCTCCATCTACACCAGTGGTGTCTATACCTAGGTCTGCTGCATAATTTTTGTCGTATAATGAAATAGCTTTTTTATACGAGCGTTGACCGTGACTCTGTGGTGCTCCAAAAGCTGTAAATGAGAGTTGATGATTTTTTATTTTCTTCTGAACTTTTATATAGTAAAAAGTCCCTTTAGACCAGGTTTCATCTACCCAGCCATTGCTTTTTTTGTAGGATGCCGCCAAAGAATAGCCCCATCCGTTTTTTAGTTTTCCACTATTATAACCTAAGGTTGTTTTTAAATAGCCGTTTCCTCCAAGATCCTGAACAAATTTTAATCCTTCCTTAGATTCTATTCCTCTTGTAAGTATGTTCATAGTTCCTCCTACAGCAGGAATAGCCAATTTTGAAGCTCCTAAACCACGCTGAACTTGTATGGTCTTAGTCATTACATCCAAACCAAACCAGTTAGACCAATAAACCCAGCCATTTTCCATGTCGTTCATTGGAATTCCATCTACCATTACCGCAACATTGCGTTGATTAAAGCCGCGAATAGATATCCTCGCATCTCCATCTCCACCACCACCTTGAGTTGCATAAACTCCTGGTGTACTGTTTAGAATTAATGGAATGTCTTGTCCTGCGAGTTCTTCTTCTAACTGTTTTGGACTGATATTAGAAAAAGCAACGGGTGTTTCTCTAGAGCGAGCAATGTCAGAAACAACTTCAACCTCATTAAGGATTTGACTGTTTATGAAGAAATTAAGTTCTTGGTTTTTTGTAAGAGTTATGGTTTTTTTAAGCTCCTCATATCCTACATAAGAAACACTCAAATCGTAAGTTCCTTTAGGTAAAGTAAGTTGGTAAAAGCCATTAAAGTCTGTAACTGTACCTGGACCATTTTTTACAACTACGGTTGCTCCAATTAGAGTTTCGTTGTTATTATAGTCTTGTACGTAACCTTGTAGTACTACTTGTGCTTGTACATTAATTACAAAAAGTAAACACAGAAGAAAGTAGAAATATCTCATAGGAATAGTAAAAAAAAAGCCCCCATTTTGGGAGCTTTTAAAATTAGTTTAAAAGAAGTTTTTTAAGAAGAACTTTATTTCCTTCTAGGTTTACTTTAATAAAATACAAGCCTTTTAATGTTGGGCTCAACCTAAGTTTTTCTAGCATAGATGAGTTGCTATACGATTTACTAAGTACTTGTTCGCCTAATACATTGTATATTGAAATTTGCTCAATAGTAGCTGTAGTCTCGATGTTAAGTAATCCGCTAGCGTTAGGGTTTGGAAATATTTGCATAGAACTTTCGTTTTCTTCTAAAGACAGTTCGCAGTCACATTCGTGAGTACCTAAGCCTGAAAAACTATTAGCAGGTAAAGAATCCCATTCTAATGTAGGATCGAAAGTATATTCCATGCTTGGGTCGTAAACAAATGGACTTGTAACGGATGATTTACGAACTAAGGAGTGGTCTTTTGTCCAGATATTACTATTATCGTCTGCCCATCCATCACCTGGATCTTCGCCTATTTTACCAATTACATCTATAACTTCACTAGAGAGAGTTTCTAGTGTAAAAGCATCATTTCCGTTAAAATACATAGTTCCATCTTCGTAATTAGGACAGATAAATAAATCTATTTTAGACATTAAATCCGATTCTTCGGTATATATACTGTCTGGTAATAAAGTTACACTATCTGTAAAATAAAGCCATCCATCCCAAAGAGGTGCTTCAAAACCTTCTCCGTTAGGATCTCTTTTATCTAAACCAATTACAAAAGCCTCATTAGGCCCAATAGATCCAGATAACTCAGTTGTTAAAGCTACGGTAGCACCATTACTCCACCTCGATAAAGCGTATTGAGAAAGGTCAATAGTTTCGCTAGTTGGATTAAAAAGCTCAATTGCTTTGTTGTTGCTCCAACCTTCAACATACTCCGAAATAAAGAGTTCAGAACAGTTTTGTGCAGTCATCGTA
>CESE01048551.1_pt1 | contig 23202 bp, 20 predicted proteins | sample 350271 | NCBI WGS metagenome assembly CESE01 (sample SAMEA2621536, study PRJEB7988) | marine metagenome | isolation source: saline water (ENVO:00002010), including | reverse complement strand
AAAGATGTAACTTCTAAACTGCCACCATTGGAATTGGTTAAGGACTATACAAAGCCCGACAAACATCAATGAGCCGTACTTCACCCCCTGTTTTGCGCTAGCTAAAGACTTAATAAAATAACCCAAAGAAATAGCCAACAGAGGATAGAGTGTAATGATAGGTCTACAGGAATAACTAGAGCCATACCACCATTCTGTCCATGAACTCATTAGATAAAACGAGAGTAAAAAGTAAATGACAGATGGCCAAAACAACTTCTTATTCTTTCTATACATGCAAATGAATCCGATTAACGAAAGAATCATTACTGGAGTATAAATGAACCAGCCTTTCTTAAAGCTGAAAAGTACTTCTGTTACATAAGGAGTAGTCCAATCTAAACCAACTCCAGGGTTATTATAGGAGTCATAAATAAATTGTCCTGTTAACTGATGCCAGTAGAGAAGCTGGGGCAATAAAATCAACACACCTATAGCGATGGTAGCTAGAAAAGAAATTCTGTGTCTTACTATAAGTAGTGCCTTCTCTTTAAGCGAACTCATACTAGTTACACCATAAAGCAGAGGAAATAAACCAATCAATATTTCACTTGGTTTTACTAAAATCATAAGCCCAATGGATACTCCGATGGCGAAGAGGTTTTTTATTCTAAAAGTCTCATGCCATTTTAGTGTGTTCCATATTACTATAGTAGAAAGCAGAAACAACACATTTACGGTCTCTAAATCTTTAGCGATAAGATGATGTACCGTATTGGTTCCCAAATAAATTATGATTAGGATTAAGGCTACCAATTGATCTTCAAAAAACTTCTTTAAGATTTTTCTTAAAACAAAAGCTCCAGCGATGGTGTAGACCAACGCTCCTGTGATGAGTGCGTATACATAAGGAGGACTAAACCCTGTAGACGGAAAATCAAAACCTAAGGCTATAGCGTGGCCAATTAAGAACCAAGGGAGAAAGAAAAGCGCCATTCCCATCATGAAGAAATACATGGGTTTCCCTTCGCTATTTTCACTAATAAAATAAAGGGTTCCTGCTAAATCCCTTTCTGATACTTCTTTTTTCAACCAAGAAACATCCTCCAGTAAAAAATCATCATGAATAATAGTAGCTGGTAAATAGGTGTAATAACCCAGTACGTCCCAGGAGATTTCTTTTTCTGTGACATTACTAAATCTCTGACCCACAATAAAGGCACAGCAGAGCAGTAATACAATTTTAGAAAGATTATTTCGCCAGATAGAAAGTGTGCCAGACATTTGCACAAATTAAAGAGAATATCATGTACTTCGTTAAATTTGACGTCATGAAAAATATTACTCTGGTAATTTCTGTTTGTTTCGTTTTGGTTAGCTGCGCCAAAAAAGAGGAGCCTTATTCCTTCTTTGTAGCAGGACACCTTTATGGTAAACCCGGTACAAGTGACCTAGGTGCGTACGCTAAGTTTAAAGAGAAATTTGATTTTATTAAATCCCACGAAAACCTAAGTTTCGGGGTGATGACAGGAGATGCGGTGAAGGAAGGGAAAGAGGCAGAATGGAAAGCACTAGTTTCTGATATGAATGACCTTTCGGTTATAAGCCATCTCGCCAGAGGCAATCATGACTATAAAAATCAAGAAAACTTAACCAAGTATTTCCCCAAGAAATATTACTCTTTTAAAGAAGGTGCTGATTTACATATTATCCTAGACGCTAATATTGACGGGTGGAACATTACTGGTGAGCAGCTTCTCTTCTTGAAAAACGAACTGAAACGGGAAAAAAAATTAGCAAAAAACATCTTCCTCTATTCACATCAGGTTATCTGGTTTAACCCCGCAGACCACCCGAGGTATTTGCACGTGAATTCTGAATATGGCAGACATCCAAAATCTAATTTTTACTCGGAGGTTCTTCCTCTTTTTGATAACATTGATGCTGAAGTTTACTTTTTTGCTGGAGATGTAGGTGCAGGATCCTGGGCTTCTGATATTTCATACACCAAACCATCCTCACAGATACATCTTATCGCCAGCGGAATGGGTGATGGCGTAAACGATAGTTTTATCATGGTAACTATAGATGAATATTCACATCCAAAGTTCTCTGTAATCTCTGTAGATCCAACTAATAAAAATCAAGTACAGAATCTTGATCATTTTCTTAAGTAAGATGATACTTTTGACCCTAGAAAAAATAAACAAATTATGAGCGTAAGAAACCTAGAACCAAAAGCAGTGTGGAATCACTTTGCTGATTTAAATGCTGTTCCTAGAGCTAGTAAAAAAGAAGAAGAAGTTATTCAGTTTATGATGGACTTTGGAAACAAATTAGGCTTTAAGACTTTCAACGATGAAGTAGGAAATGTTTTCATTTTGAAGCCAGGCTCTAAAGGTTTTGAGGATCGCCCAACGGTTATTCTTCAGGGACACATCGATATGGTTCATCAAAAGAATGCTGATGTAGAATTTGATTTTGCAACGCAGGGAATAGACATGATAGTGGAAGGTGATTGGGTAAGAGCTAATGGAACTACTCTCGGGTCTGATAATGGAATAGGTGTATCTATGATTATGGCACTACTTTCTTCTACAGATTTAGACCACCCGCCACTAGAAGCACTTTTCACTATCGATGAAGAAACTGGAATGACAGGGGCTTTAGGCTTAAAAGGTGGAGTTCTAGAAGGTAAAATTATGATTAATCTAGATACTGAGGATGATGATGAAATCAGTATCGGATGTGCTGGAGGTATAGATGTAACTGCCTTTAAAACTCCTGACATGGAGAATACTCCAGCAGGAACTGAAACTTTTAAAATATCTGTTAATGGGCTCAATGGCGGGCATTCTGGAATGGATATCCACAAGGGATTAGGTAACGCCAATAAAATCATGAATCGAATGCTCTGGAAAATGAGAGAATCATTTGGTTTAAGAATTAATGAGGTTACAGGTGGCGGACTAAGAAATGCGGTTCCTAGAGAAAGTTTCTCTATCGTATCTGTTCCTGAAGACAAAGTAGATGCATGGAAAAGTGAATTCGACTCTAGAGCAGCGGTTATTAAAAGCGAATATGTTTCTAATGATTCTGGACTTCATATAGGACATGAAAAAACGGCGACTCCATCTCACGTGATCTCTGAAAAATCTCAAGATTCAGTTTTGGCCGCTATCTACGCTACTTTTAATGGTATTTATAGAATGAGTCCAGATATTACTGATTTAGTTCAGACTAGTAATAATCTAGCTAAAGTGACTCTTACTTCAGATAAATTTGAAGTATTGTGTCTTACTCGCTCTTCATCCGATACAGAAAAATTTGATTTAGCCAACTCATTAACTGCTGCATATGAGCCTGCTGGATTCCAAATGGATTTAAGCGGTTCTTATCCTGGATGGACTCCAGCTCCTAAATCTGATTTAGTAGAAATGATGAAAGGCCTATATGTAGAAATGTTCGAAGAAGAGCCGAATGTAATGGCATGTCATGCAGGATTAGAGTGTGGCATATTAAGCACTAATTACCCAGGAATGGACATGATTAGTTTCGGCCCTAATATAAGAGGAGCTCATTCTCCAGAAGAAAAGTGTCAGATTAGTTCTGTAAAGAAATCATGGAATTTCTTCTTAGAGGGACTGAAACGTATCAAATAGTTGGATTTGTCTTAGCAGACTCTTCCATAAAATGAAATTCCCTAAACGCCACGACTTATTTAAGCCGTGGCGTTTTGTTTGAAATTAAAACCCAGAACATTCGGTGAAGATGTATTCCAGGTAACTGGAGTCAATCCGTGTGGAAATGGTCATTTACTCGAAATGAATATCCTCTACCCACTGAATTTTGCCTGTTCTAAACAGATTAAACTTCTCACTGTTACTCTCCTTCCATTCTTTTAATTTCGCAATCTTTCTTTTAAGCGCTTCTAGCGTTTTCTCTGTGCTTATAATTCCGCTGTAACTCTCCTCACCAAAACCAGAGAGAACTAAATCTTCACCTCGAATAAACGCTAACAAATCACTTAACACCTCTTCTCGTTCATCGAATTTCACTTTAACACTCCACCTAAAATCCAGACGTACTCCCCTTAATTTAGGTTTTTCCCTTCTAAATGTTCCTACGTCTTTAATGGTGGGTGTATTCATATTACAGATTAATCTAGCAAATCGAATTTATGTTAAAATAAGAATTATATTATCTCTAAACGAACACTTTTCATCCCTTCTAAGCTTAGATTAGAAGTTTCGTGAGATTCTTGATTTAAAAACTGCCCTAACGATTGGAGCCACGCTATAGGGTGAAAGCGTTCCATTATAGGTTGGGGAATTCGCAATTCATCTTCCCTTAAATTTATCTGCTTGGATAGGTCTGTAATTGTGCTCATGTAATAACTTGTTTTAATAAAGGCACAAACAAATGACACGTCACCGTAAACTATTTACGTTCCTGTTTTTACTTGTAAATTAAAAATCAGTCGATTCTACCCGCAGTCGCTCGAATCACAAAAGTAGAAGAAACCCTTCTTTCTGACTAATATAGTTAAGCTTAGCAACACCAAACAGAACCATAAATCCCTATTCTCACACAGAAATTCCCCTTTTTACTCATTTCCACAAAATTCTGTTCGCAAGAGAACCAAGGAAGGGGTTTAACAGGTATATCTTCTTCTAAATTTGACAGAACAATTTAAGTTAATGATTAAATTATCTCTTATTACACTGTTTACTTCCGTAGCTCTATTCTTTAGTGCGATACTCGCGGATGGTGTAGTTATAGACCATAATCTACCTGCGACTTTGCAGCCAGGAGAAAAAACTACAGTAATAGTCAATGTAAATAAAGGTGAGGTAGCAGGCTTTGCTAAATTACAATTAGAGATACCTGCCGGCCTAACTGCACGAGCAATTAAAAAGAGCGGAGCTTCGTTTACCTTCTCCGGCCAAAAGGCTAAGTTTATCTGGATGACTTTACCCGCTACCCAAGAGTTTCAAGTAGAGTATGAGTTAGAAGCTAACATTAATGCTAATGGCTCTAAAGTAATCGAGGGCCAGTTCTCTTACATAAAAGAAAACGAGCGAGTAGATTATGACCTTTCTCCTCAAGTAATTAGCGTAGGTGCTGAAGATGCTTTAGTAGACAGCACTCCTGATGATACTGAAACAGAAGCTGACAACACTACTACTCAACTACAAAATGAAGCCTTCTGTACGAGAATACTAACTCCTTTAGGTGACGGGAAATACTTCGTAGAAGTTTCTGTAGAGGGAGTGGAAACAGATGGTTTCGCTAAGATAAGAGAGGAAATTTCAGCAGGATTCGAAATCAAAGAAGATGCTTCAGGTGAGGCTATAGTTACTTTAGAAGAAAACGGAATCAAATATGTATGGTTCGAACAACCGTCAGACCCTAAGCACAGTGTTTCATACACTCTTATAGCAGCCTCTAATTCTGAATCTCCGGTAATAGATGGGAAATTCTCATATGTAGCGAACAATCAACCTGTAGAGATTTCGATAGTCCAACAAGAGATGATTAGCTCTAGAGACTTTGGTGGAAATGATTCTGCTCTAGCTGAAAACACTGAGACGGAGATTGAACCAACTATTACCCCTAATGAGGGGGACACAGAAGGATTAGAAGTGACTGAAGAAGTAGTTGAAGTTGATGACATCAAGGAACCTACTATAGAAGTTGCGGTGAACAACACAGAAGAGGAAATTAAAGAAATCAAGGAACCTGTTTTAGAGGTTGCTGTGAACACTCCAAAAACAGAAGAAGAAGTTTATGCAGACAACTCCACTGACATCACGAATGCCCCTTCTCCAGAAGAAGGAGTTAATTACAAGATTCAGTTAGCTGCTACTCACCACTATGTAGCTGCCAGTAAATTCAGAACAAACCACAAGTTTGCTGCTGATATTCAAACAGAAAATCATGATGGCTGGACAAAGTTTGTTACAGGTTCACACAACGAATATAAAAGTGCTAGGGATGCAAGGAATAACATCAATGCGGAGTACACTAAATTCAACGGTCCATTTGTTACCGCGTATAACAATGGCGAGAGAATTACGGTTCAAGAAGCATTAATGGTCTCTAAGCAGAAGTGGTACCAATAGAAGAAGTTAACACTCAACGGAGTGCATTCATGGTAATTTTGGTTAATTATTATTGAATTTGTTTAGGTAAATTAATCCGAAAAATCCTCTGTTTCTCAGGGGGTTTTTCATTTCAAATCAAATTCGGGACTGTAAAAATACGTTAAGTAAGTAGAACAATGACGACTTGGGATATTTATATAAAAAGCTACACTAGTTACTTAAAAATCGAAAGATCCTTAAGTCCTAACTCTGTAATGTCTTACGTCTCAGATATAGATAAACTGAAAAGATATTTTACTGAGATTACCCCGCTATCTTCTCCCCTTAAATTAAACTACGAGGAGCTTTCAACATTTATTCGCTGGATTTCAGAGGTAGGGTTTTCTGCCGGAACACAAGCCAGAATGATTTCAGCTATAAAGAGTTTCTTTAAGTACCTTCTCTTAGAGAATGAAATAACTGACGACCCTTCTCACCTACTAACCTCTCCACGACTTCAAAGAAAACTGCCCGACACTCTATCTGTTGAAGAAATAGATTTACTCATTAGCGTTATAGATTTAAGCACTGATCATGGCACTAGAAATAAGGCTATGTTAGAAACACTTTATAGCAGCGGGCTGAGAGTTTCTGAACTTATAACTCTTAAACTATCCGGTTATTTCCCAGAAGACAATTACATAAAAGTCAAAGGAAAAGGCGCTAAAGAAAGGCTTATTCCTATTGGAGACAGCGCTATCAAATACAACACTATTTACTTCGAGTCAGTAAGAAATCATAAGGTTATCAAACAAGGAGAAGAAGACTTCATGTTCCTAAATAAGAGAGGAGCTCACTTAAGCCGAATTATGATTTTTACGATTATTAAGGATTTAGCTAAAGAAGCGGGAATAACTAAAACTATTTCACCGCACACGTTTAGACATAGTTTTGCTACGCACCTCATAGAAGGAGGAGCAGACTTAAGAGCGGTCCAAACTATGCTGGGGCATGAGAGCATCACTACCACTGAAATTTACACCCATTTAGACAAGAGATTTATACGAGACACATTATTATCTTGTCATCCTAGAATGAAAAAATGAATATGGAGTTAGCGCATATTATTCCTCATCCTATCAAAAGATAGCGTGGGGCTATTTCCGTCTCTGTTCTGCTGCGCTTCATTAATATCGAGATTCGGGTTTCACATGCGTCATAGTTGGCTAGGAATTATAGGCTCGGGTGTGATTTTAGGTTTAATCAGCGCAGACATGGCTTAAATCAGAATAAAAAGTAGGATTAAATATGTTTTATAAGCCGTTTATTTTGGCGTTGCAATGCACTTTTAGCTCCTCTTCTTATTTAGTTTTACAATCTTTCAATCTCAGTTAACATAGGAAGTATGGAAACCGAAGCTCAGATGGTTCATTCTTTGTGAAAAACAAATGTTATTAAGCATGAATAAATCGTGCCGCTATTTTTATATTTGCGCCCCAATTAATCTATTCGAAAGATGAAGTTTTTAATAAATAGCCAGGCCCTTTTAAGACAATTAACACAATTAAGTGGTGTTTTAAATTCAAGTAACACTCTACCCATTTTAGATAATTTTCTATTTGAAATTAAGGGAGGAGAATTAACTATTTCTGCATCTGATTTAGAAACGACAATGTCTACGTCTATGCCCGTTGAGGCTAAAGATGATCTATTAGTAGCCATTCCAGCTAAAATGTTATTGGATTCATTAAAGCAATTTCCTGAGCAACCGTTGAACTTTACTGTAGACACTAAAACTTTCGGTATAGAAATAGCTAGTGATTTTGGAAAGTATAAAGTTTCTGGATTAAATGGAGAGGAATTCCCTAAGGCTCCTGAGCTAGAGGCTTCTGCTAAATTTGAATTAGACGGTGCTATTCTATCTAGAGCGATCAGTAAAACGGTAGTAGCTGCAGGAAATGATGATTTAAGACCTGTAATGAGCGGTATCTTCTTCGAGCTTTATGAAGACAATGTTAGATTCGTAGCTACAGATGCTCACAGATTAGTAAGATATACTAGAACTGATGTTTCTGGAGGTGGTTCTGGCTCTTTTATCGTTCCTAAGAAACCACTAAATCTGCTGAAGAGTATGGGTTCTTACGCAGATAGTCTAGTGACTATTGAGTACAATGATTCTAATGCTCACTTCACGTTCGATAACGTATCACTTATGTGTAGACTTATAGAAGGAAAATATCCTAACTATGAGGCGGTTATTCCTAAGGAAAACCCAAACAAACTTACTGTAGGGAGACAAGACTTATTGAACTCAATTAAGCGGGTTTCTATATTCGCTAACAAAGCGACTAACCAGGTTAGATTAAAAATATCAGGCAGTGAATTACATATTTCTGCTGAAGATTTAGATTTTGCTAATGCAGCTAACGAGAGGTTAACTTGTTCTTATGCAGGAGAAGATATGGAGATAGGATTTAATTCTAGATTCATCATAGACATGTTAGGAAACATCTCTGCAGACAACATCGTCATAGAAATGAGCGCTCCTAATAGAGCTGGAATTATCCTTCCAGAGGAACAAGAGGACAATGGTGAGGATATGCTTATGCTAGTGATGCCAGTTATGCTTAATAACTAGGTAATTCATCCTATCTAATTCGTGTTTTCGAAAAAGATATTTCAGCTTTAAAATCTAATCCTGAAATAAGGTCAAGATCGTATAACAGCGGAGAGCTTTATTCTCAAAGCCTGCGCGTGAATGGATTGGTATAAGCTTTCAGTTTAAAAAGATATACTTAAACTTTTAAAACCCTCTATCGATGCCTCTATGGCGTAATTGACGATAGATTTGAACTATGGAAGTTTTACCGTTTGGCTTTACAGGATTAGACGCATCTCTTTCACTTTTTAAGAGCTCTAGCTCTTCTTCTATCTCCCATCTAGTTTTAGGTCTTTCTGGCAACTCTTTTCTATACACAAAAGCCAATAACACTCCAGCTAAAGCTCCTCCTAAGTGGCCTTCCCAGCTTACGCGCTCTTCTATCGGGAATATCCCCCAAATTATACTTCCATAAAGAAAAAGGACTGCCATACTTACTCGAAGTAGAGCGGTGTGTTTTATGTCCATCATACCTGCTGTGAACACAAAAAAGGCTAGTCCATAAACGACTCCGCTGGCTCCTACATGATTACTACCAGGAACACCCAAGAAAAAAACGAATAACCCTGAGAACAGAAAAATCACACCCCATACCTTAAGAGCTATCTCTCTATAAAAATAAAACAGCATCGTGTTAAGCACTACGAAGGAAGCCGTGTTATTCCATATATGCTCCCAACTTCCATGTAAAAAAGCCATAGATAAAACGCCCCACCAATGACCCCACTCTTTAGGATGATTTCCAGCACTTCTCCATTCAGAGACTCCGCCCCATTCTATTAAAATCTGTATGCCCCATATTATTATTAAAAATAATGCAGTGCTAAAGATTGCATAAAAAACTCTATTTCTTTCTTGACTATCCAATTATTCTGATTCTTCAATTAAAATTTTAAAAGGGTCTTTTTCACAATTCATTTCCTCATAACCATACCCAACTTTCACATCACTTATCACTAAATCCAATGGACCTATACCCTCATGGAAATGAGACATCCTTACTCCATTTCCTAAAGTGTAATAACGCTCCCAAGTGAGCTCTAGTCCTCCTATAGGAATTATTTGAACCCACATTTTATAACTTTCTGGAGTTCCATCTGCCGCTAACTTCCATAAATAACTATCTCCAGGAGTAGACCCTCCTGAAGAATAGGTAACAAGTAGTCTATTATCTCCTTCATAATCTACGACTTCTCTGGTCACTCCTTCATCGAAGGTTTTATAAGGAGCTATTAGCCAAAACATATCGTTATTAAAGAAGTCAATAGCAGACTTAATTAAAACACCCTCATCATTTTCATCTACTCTTTCTGTTTCTATAAATGCGGCTCCTTTACTCGTACCTGGAGTTATGTAAACAGTATTCTGACCCCATTTCACTCTTACCATATTTCTATGCTTGTCCCACAGGAAATGGTGCATCCCTACGAACGTCCATTGTACATATTGAATATCATGCCAATGCTCTTTCCCCAAAGCTTTTTCCATTTTCAAAGCCATTTTGTCTGCTTCTTCTCCCGATTCCCCTCCAGTTGGCAGAGATTCATTCGCTACTATTCCTGCGATTACAATAATGGCTATTAGTATTATCACTAGTAATACTAACCTTTTTAGTATCTTCATTTTATTAATATTTACTCTTGTAAAAATAAACCTATGCTGATGAGAATTTCCACCTTATTTATATTCCTGTTAACATCTATCACCTCATTGTCACAGCTCAGTTATGATGAAGAAATAGAAAAACATAGAGATGAAATTAACCTAGAGTTTAAATCTGATAGCACGAGTATTTTAACAGAAGAAGATCTAGTCGGTTTTTCTGGCTTAGAATTCTTTGCCCCTGATTACGCTTACAATGTGGAAGTAAAGTTTAAAAAACTCAAAAAAAGAGAAGTCATTGGATTCTCTACAAGCACAGATAGAATAGCTAAATACAGACCTTATGGAATATTAAAGTTTAAAATAGAGGGTGTCAAGTGTAAGCTTACTATTTATGCTCCAGCCAGAGACATCCCTGGCTATCCTGGATACTTATTCTTACCGTTTAAAGATTTTACCAATGGACAAGAAACATACGGAGGCGGAAGATACTTAGACCTAAAAGAATCAGATATAGCTAAAAAATTCAGACTGGATTTCAACCTTTGTTACAACCCATACTGTGCTTATTCAGACGGTTTTTCATGCCCCGTCCCTCCCGATGAAAATCACCTAGCCGCAGAAATTAAAGCTGGAGTTAAATCATTTCATTAAAACTACGCTAAAACAGAATTACTTTAAAGAGCATGTAATTGTTCTTGTCTCACCTACATTTACACTTGTAGATTCTCCAGCAATACTACTTTTAATCGATACTGTGTAGTTATTTGTCAGTTCACTTGAGACTATTACACCACTCACAGAATCTAATACAACGACTTCCGTAAGCAAACCTTGAGAGGCGACTATCGCATCATTTTCTTTAGAATCTAAAGAAAATTTAGATGTTTTTTCAAACCCTATAAGTCCTTTTTTAAGAACCCTAACCTCATCTATATTAGAATTTACACTTCCCCTAACTTCTTTGCTTTTCACTATTCTGTTCTGCGCTTCCAAAATCTCTTTGCCTTTTAAATCAACACCTACTTTAAAAGGAAAGATTGTAAGAAATAATTCATTGAAGTAAGTCATATCGATTCGTTCTAAGTACTTCATTCTAACCTCACTTTCTGCAGTGTAATATATTGACTTCATAAAGTCCTTTTCATTATTTAACCGCACCATTCTACCTTCTTTAGCGTTAAGAATAGATACATTTAATTGAGGAATCATCTTTGTATAATTTACAGGGAAGATGCTGGTATCTTTTCTCACCACATTCTCTAAGTCCAGAGAATCAATGACCATAAGAAAATTAATTTCATTGTCAGAAATAGACTTAACCTCTATTTGGCTAGAAACCGTATAAACGGACGTACTCTTAGTTGGTTTTTCTTTCTCAGAAATAGAGCTACTAATTATCGAAATGACATCGGTAACATTAATTTTATCTCCCACTTTTAGCTCAGACCCCACCAATAATTGGTTTTGAGATGACAAATTGAAACTTACTAAAGCTAGAAGGATAAGAAAGATGTAACGCATAGTTGAATGATTTATAGTTTAAACGTAGGCAAAGATAACAAAGAGCTTGCCCAAAAAAAAAGGACGCCTAAAAAGGCGCCCTGTAATATCTGTCTTGAACTTATTTTAATGATGTAACTGTAGTCATTTCTATGGTCATAGGAATTTCCATCTCTGTAGGCATCTGGGCGTTGGCTTCTATTACCGTACTTCCAGTCATAGCCCCAGTTTGAGAGTACATCTTTAATAAACCTGTTTTAGTATTCATCTCCCCTTCTCCAGAGAAACTCCCTTCCATATTTACACTCATCCCCATTCCCTGCTGCTCTTGTTCTCCAGACATGGAACTCGTAGATTCACTAGTAAACTTAAATTTCTTTTTGGAAACATTACTCGCTGTATATTCTGTACTCAACTTCACTGTCATATCACCCTCAGTAATACTCTCTAGTTCCCATTTAGCACCTTCTTCATAATCCTTTCCATAAGCCACCGGGAAAATCGCTTTATAATTTTTTTTCAATCCTTTCTCATCAAAAAACTGAGCAAGGTCAGCTCCACTAACATCAATCGCTTCTATATCTAACAGTAACTGGTCCATTCCATCCGTTGAGAGTAAATTTCCCTCCATATCAACTCGAACACTTATTTCTTTTCCTAGAAGTGATCTCATCGCATCATTAAAAGAGTTAGACTCGCCGCCAGAGTCCATGCTAATATCCATTCCCTGCATAGGAGATTTCATCGTTACCATTAATGATTTATAGACTTGAGTAAATAGAATCTCATTTTCAGATAATTCTGTCACTACCAAGTCCATTTCTGTATGTACACTTAAGTCCATAGCCATCTCCATACCCATCATACTCTGAGTGATTTTCTGCTCTACGTTAGAAGTCATGACAAATGAATCTCCTACTTTCAATTTCAGCTGATACTTATTTCCTGCTAAGGCAGAAAAACTAATGACTAATGTGAGCGTAATTAAAAACAGTACTTTTTTCATTTCAGTTATTTATAATCTCAAAAATAAGCTATGATTGAATTAATCAGTCTTAAATTTTGACAAAGAATTAATCACACTTCTACCATTGGATACTTTTTTGTCAATTCTGACTTTTTTTCTTGAACTTTTAATTCATGTATCTCTTTATTCTCAGAACTCACTTTATGGCTTTGAAACAACTGAAATTTCTGAAGTTCTTCAATAACTTTTATAGACTTCTCATCAAAAACAAACTTAAGAAAGGCCTCTTGCACATAATCTACCGCCATTTCTGATGGATGAACCAAGTCTTTTTTGAAAAACCTATAATCTCTCAAGTCATCTACCACAAGCTCATAGCTCGGGAAGTAAAAAGCATTACCTGTAGACTCACATACATTATGAACAGCAGTTAGGAGCTGTGCCTTACTCCTATTATTTTCTACTAATCCATCTTTCACATGCCTCACTGGGCTAACGGTTAAAACTATTTTTAATGAAGGATTTTTGCGGTGCAATGCCTCTATAACTGCCTCTAATTTCTTCTCAATAACAGCTGAATTACTTAGCTTTTTCTGAAAAAAGGATTGAGGTAACTTATGACAATTAGCAACTATCCGACCTTCACGCTCATACCCAAAAGAAGTTCCTAAGGTCAAGCATAGCGCCTTGGACTCAGCCAATCCACTGCGTAAAAGCTCCAAATCGTTATTTAATTTCTCAAGTAACTTCTCTTCTGATTTACCTGAATAACTGCCGTGATGAGTTAAACTGTAATACCTATTTTCATAATAGAATAGCCCAGCAGCTGAATAACTAAACTCTGGATCTAATGCTTTTAATACTATTTCCAACAAGGGTAGCGGATGAAAGATCACTCCAAAAGGATTCGTTAGTAATGGAATTCCTAATTTCTTAAACCTTTCTCCCATGTGGTCAGAAAAGCACGACCCCATAAATACCATTCCCTCAAAAGGGCTTATTTGAAAAGGAGCTGGCTTAATATTTAATTCGGTTCTAAACTTCACTGGACTGTGTATTAAATCGCGATAAAATTAGTGATGAATGTGCTTTCTTTGTGATTCTAACACAGCCATGGAAGAAATCATACAAATAGAGGGAGCTAGAGAGAATAATCTACAGGATATATCTATAGATATCCCTAGAAATAAACTAGTTGTAATTACTGGACTAAGCGGAAGCGGAAAATCATCCTTGGCTTTCGATACTATATATGCAGAAGGTCAAAGAAGATACATAGAGACTTTTTCTGCTTATGCACGACAGTTTTTAGGAGGAATGGAAAGACCAGATGTGGATAAGATAGACGGTCTTAGCCCTGTCATTTCCATAGAACAAAAAACCGTTTCCAAGAACCCTAGAAGTACAGTAGGCACTATTACGGAGATTTATGATTTTATGAGATTATTATTCGCCAGAGCGAGTACTGCTTTTTCTTATGAAACTGGCGAGAAGATGGTGCGCTACTCTGATAAACAAATCGTGGATTTAATTCTGGAGAAGTATGAAGGCGAGAAAATAGTCTTCTTGGCTCCTGTAGTTAAAGGTAGAAAAGGACATTATAGAGAACTTTTTGAACAAATAGCCAAGCAAGGATTCGTAAAAGTGAGATCAGATGGAGAAGTGAAAGACATCACGCCTTCCATGAGATTAGATCGATACAAAGTACATGACATCGAGATCGTAGTAGATAGGCTAAAAGTTACTCCAGAAAACAAACAGAGAATAGCTCTAGCAGTTACCAAATCTATGCAGCAGGGAAAAGGAACCCTGATGGTAATGCTCCATGAATCGGAAGAGACAAAGCATTTCAGTAGATTTCTTATGTGTCCTACTTCAGGAATAGCCTATGCAGAGCCAGAACCTAACCTATTCTCTTTTAACTCCCCTTACGGAGCATGTAAAAAGTGTAACGGTCTCGGGGAAGTAGCAGAGATAGACATTAAAAAAATAATTCCTAATCCAGATAAACCCATTCGGTCTGGAGCTATAGCTCCGCTGGGTGAATACAAGTCTAATTGGATATATAATCAGGTAGAAGCGATACTACGCCATCACAGTCATAAACTCACTGATAAAATTTCTGACTTAGATGAACAACTAGTGAACACCATCCTATATGGTTCCGATGAGATGATAGATATGGGAGATTCAGTGGGTGTTTCTTCTTATTCTGTGAAATTCGAAGGGGTGATTTCTTTCATAGAACGTCAAGCTGAGGAAACTACATCTGCGCCATTGCTGCGCTGGGCGCACAGCTTCATGAACAAAGTAACCTGCAGCGAGTGTGAAGGAAAGAGACTAAAAAAAGAGGCTTTCTATTTTAAAATAGGAGAAAAAAACATAGCAGAATTAGCCTCTATGGATATAAAAGATTTAAGCGATTGGTTCATAGGTGCAGATAAGCATTTCGGAAAAAAAGAACTCACTATAGCCAGAGAGCCGCTTAAAGAAATAAGAAACAGACTTCAATTTCTAGTAGACGTTGGCCTTACTTACCTTTCTTTAAACCGGAGCTCTAAGACGTTATCTGGTGGCGAAGCACAGCGCATTAGATTGGCTACTCAAATAGGTTCAGAACTGGTAAACGTACTCTACATTCTGGATGAGCCGAGCATAGGGCTTCACCAGAGAGATAATTTTAGGTTGATTAACTCGCTAAAGAAGCTCCGGGATATAGGAAACTCGGTAATAGTGGTAGAGCATGACAAAGACATGATGCTGGCCTCTGACCAAGTAATAGACATCGGTCCTGGAGCAGGAATCCACGGCGGAAAAGTAGTGGCCCAAGGAAGGCATGATGAACTAGAAAGCCAAGGCTCTATAACAGCGCTTTACCTGAACGGAAAGAAAGAAATAGAAATTCCTAAAAAGAGAAGAAAAGGAAACGGGAAGTATCTAACGTTAACTAAAGCTTCTGGAAATAACCTTAAAGATGTTTCGGTTAAATTTCCTTTGGGAAAACTGATCTGTGTAACTGGAGTTAGCGGTAGTGGAAAATCTACTCTCATAAACGGAACACTCTACCCTCTGCTGAATGCTCACATTTATAAAGGTGTTAAAAAGCCACATGCTTACAAGTCCATAAAAGGACTAGAGCATCTAGATAAAGTGATAGAAATAGATCAAAGCCCGATAGGAAGAACTCCACGTTCTAACCCTGCCACTTATACCGGAATATTCGCAGAGATTAGAAACATTTTCTCTGTAATTCCTGAGGCCAAAATTAGAGGGTACAAACCTGGTCGGTTTTCATTTAATGTAAAAGGTGGAAGATGTGAAACCTGCAAAGGTGGAGGTTTAAAACTCATAGAGATGAACTTTTTACCTGATGTTTATGTAGAATGTGAAGACTGCCAGGGAAAGCGTTACAATAGAGAAACACTAGAGATTAGGTATAAAGGGAAAACCATCTCAGATATACTCAACCTTACCGTAGAGCAAGCCATACCCTTTTGGCATGGACATCCTAAAATTTTAAATGTTGTTCAAACTCTACATGATGTAGGACTAGGTTATATTACGCTAGGACAGCAATCTACAACACTTAGCGGTGGAGAAGCCCAGCGTGTAAAGCTCTCGACTGAGCTCAGTAAAAGAGGAACTGGACAGACTTTTTACATACTAGACGAACCTACTACAGGTTTACATTTTGAAGATGTAAAAATGCTCTTAGATGTACTTTACAGACTTACTGATGAAGGAAACACGGTACTGGTTATAGAACACAATATGGATGTGATAAAAGTAGCAGATCATATTATAGATTTGGGCCCTGAAGGTGGGTCTGGAGGTGGATCCATCATTGCTGAAGGAACCCCTGAACAAATAGTAAAAGTTAAAGAAAGTTACACAGGAAAGTTTCTAAAAGAAGAAATGTAAGGTTAACAAAAAGGCGAATCCATCACCAACATTATAGCTCACTGATTAAATTCACTTTACAGGAACGTTTTCTCTCCAAACCTAAGAGATGAAGGAGACATTTTAAAAAATAGTATTCTATACAAAATCACTCACAATGATTATGATCAGGATAAAAAATTGAACAGCTTAGATCCTGAGCGTTTATGATCTCGAGGTTACACTTAAAAATGAAGACTTGCTTTCCTGTTCTATTATTCCAGAAAGTAATCAACTCCTATTTGAAACACAAAGAGATGTAAATCTAGATAAGAAGTTTAATTCAGAAGATGAAGATAATACTGAGTATGAATTAGAAAAACAGTAGTACCTCTCAATTCTGATAGTAAAAAGCCTAGATTACGTCTAGGCTTTTTTGTGCAAAAAAATGTCCCTTAATATATTAGCAGTTCTGTCTCACATGAATAATGTCTTGACTAGTAGCCTATACTTTATCGCTAAAACTCATTCTGAATTCAACTCGTGATTTTCCACACCCAATGTAGGCTGATATTTCAAACCCTAACGACTGGCTCATAAATTATTAAGCTATTTCTCAACTGTAAGTCAACAAAAGTCGTGTGTAAAACTTTAGGAGAATCGAGCGCTCAATCCCTACTAACACGATGTATCTTTACATTAAAATTACGACCTAAAGACGCCAACCCTCCAAGAATATGAATATCAAACACTATGGTCATTCCTGTTTCTCTTTTAAAACTCACAACTCTGAGTTTATAGTAGATCCTTTTATTACAGGAAATCCACTAGCGTCTCATGTGAATATTAAGGAAATAAAAGCCGACTTTATATTAGTTACCCATGGTCATCAAGACCATATATTAGACGTAGTAGAAATAGCTAAGAATACAGGAGCCAAAATAATTTCGAATTTTGAAATTGTGACTTGGTTTCAGAATAAAGGTTTCGAAAACATACACGGCATGAACTTCGGAGGAACATATACCTTCGAAGATGGAACCGTTAAAATGGTTCCTGCTCTTCACAGCAGTATGTTACCAGACGGAAGCAATGGCGGAAACCCAGCCGGATTTATTATTAAATCTGAAGGAAAGACTATTTACTATGCTGGAGATACAGGTCTTAGTATGGAAATGGAATTAATAGGGAGACTAGACCAACCAGACCTATGTATTCTCCCTTTAGGAGATACTTACACTATGGGAGTGGAAGATGCCGTTATATGCTCAGATATGGTGCGGTGCAATAAAGTTATAGGAATGCATTACGATTCTTTTCCTCAACTGGAGATAGACAAAGAAGCGAGTAAAAGAAAATTTGCAGCAGCGAATAAAGAATTAATTTTAATGACCGTAGAGGAGACTCTTGTGTTTTAAATAAAATAGAAATGGGAAAAGTAATAACAATAGCTAACCAAAAAGGAGGAGTAGGAAAAACTACTACTGCTATGAATTTATCCGCTGCTTTAGGCGTTTTAGAATTCAAAACATTACTGGTAGATGCAGACCCACAAGCCAATGCTACAAGTGGAATAGGAATAAACCCTAAAGAAGTTACTTCTAGTATTTATGAATGTATAGTTGGAGATGAGCTAGCTGCAGATGCTATTATATCTACTAAAAATCCTAACCTAGATATTATACCGGCACATATAGATCTAGTAGGAGCTGAATTAGAACTCATAAATGTAGAAAACAGAGAGTACATGATGAGAAAAGCTCTGGCTCCTATTCTGAGCACTTATGACTTTATCATTATAGACGCTTCTCCATCACTAGGTCTTATTACAGTGAATGCCCTTACGGCCTCTGACTCGGTTATAGTTCCAGTTCAGTGTGAATACTTTGCATTAGAGGGATTAGGAAAACTCCTCAACACGATAAAAATTATTCAGAGTCAATTAAATGAAGACTTAAGTATAGAAGGCATACTACTCACTATGTATGACACTAGGCTAAGACTAGCCAATCAGGTAGTGGAGGAAGTTAGAATGCATTTTTCAGAGCTTGTTTTTGACACTGTAATTCATAGAAACACTAAACTCGGAGAAGCTCCTAGTTTCGGAGAAACTATTATCACACACGATGCTTCATGCAAAGGAGCTGTGAACTATTTAAACTTAGCTAGAGAAATTCTTCAAAAGAATGAAATGACTAAGATGAAAGATTCAGATAAGTACATTCACATAGATGGCTAAAAAAAAAGCACTCGGAAGAGGACTTAGTGCCCTCTTAGAAAATGCCGAAAACATCTCTAGACCTAAACCGTTAGAAGAAGGCTCTATAGGAAATGTAGCAGGAAACATAGCCATGCTTAAGATTTCTCAAATAGAAGCTAATCCTTTCCAGCCAAGAAATAATTTCAAGAAAACTCCTTTAGAGGAACTTTCTAAAAGTATTACTGAACATGGAATTATTCAACCAGTAACGGTGAGAATGATAGCTAATGCGCGCTATCAGCTTATTTCTGGAGAAAGAAGATTTAGAGCTTCTCAGTTGGCAGGGTTAACAGAAATCCCAGCATACATAAGAAAAGCAGATGATCAAACGATGCTAGAAATGGCATTGGTAGAAAACATCCAAAGAGAGGACTTGGATGCTATAGAAGTAGCCATTAGTTACCAAAGACTCATCGAGGAATGTAAACTTACCCAAGAATCACTAAGTGATAAAATAGGTAAGAATAGATCTACAGTCACTAACTACTTAAGACTATTAAAACTACCAGCAGAAATACAAATAGGTATTATCGAGAAAGAAATATCTATGGGACATGCTAGAGCATTAGTGTCAATCACTGATGGCGGTTTTCAACTAGAGTTATTCAAAAGAGCCATTAAAGAAGGCCTTTCAGTAAGACAAGTAGAGCAACTAGCAAAAGGAAATAAATCTAATTCTTCACAGAATAACCAACCTACTCTTTCGTTTGAATTACAGAAAAAGAGTGATAAACTTAAAAGTGTATTCGGTTCTGACACTTCCTTAAAACTAAAAGACAGTGGACATGGAAAAATAGAAATTCCTTTTAAATCTGAAGCTCAACTTCAAGAAATCCTAGACTTGCTTAATCTCTAATGATTCGACTCTTCCTTTTTATAGTTCTGATGACCGTTTATGAAACTGGAAGTGCTCAATTAGTAAATGAAAAAGATTCTACCCAAACGAAGAGAACTCATTCTGCGAAAAAAGCTACGCTACTCTCTACAGCTCTTCCTGGAGCTGGACAGATTTACAATAAGAAGATATGGAAAGCACCCATCGTTTGGGGAGGAATAGGAACATGTATTTATTTTGCCATAAATAATAGACAAGCTTTTAGGCTATATAAAACGGAAGCTTTTAACCGAGAGTCTAATCCTGATTTCACCTCTACCCTCACCTATCAGAACTCTCCATACGCTAATTATTTAAAAAATGCGCCAAGTACAATAATGGAAAATGAAGATCTTTATGACCGGTTAGACAAGAGAAAACGATGGCTTGATTTAAGTTACTTCGCCGCGGTAGCTGTTTACGGACTTAATATAATAGATGCCAATGTAGATGCACATCTATTCGATTACGATATCTCGCCAGACATCTCTTTAAGAATAGCTCCTTCGCCAGTGTTTATCACATCACCTAAAGCTGGATTAAGTTTCACCCTTAATTTTTAGAAATGAGAATAGCGATAATTGGTTATGGTAAGATGGGGAAAACCATCGAAGCACTAGCTTTAAAAAAAGGTCATGAAATCGTTTTAAAAACGTCTGGAGAATTCCCTGCCGATGAGTCTACCTTAAAAGAATCTAAGGCAGATGTAGCTATAGAATTTACTCAACCTGATAAAGCCGTTAAAAACCTTCTCTTGTGTGCTAAGGCTAAAATTCCTATAGTCACAGGAACCACCGGTTGGTACGACCGCTTATCTGAAGTCGAAAATGAATTTAAGTCGAATTCCGGTAAACTTATTTACAGCAGCAACTTCAGTATTGGAGTTAACATATTCTTCAAACTTAATGAATATTTAGCCGAGGTAATGGATAGATATGATAGCTACGAGCCTTTAATCACCGAGACACACCACACTGAAAAATTAGATAGTCCAAGCGGAACAGCGATCACTCTAGCCGAAGATGTCATTTTTCATATGAAAAGAAAAGACGCTTGGAAAAATGAACTCTCCAGAGATAAGGAGAACCTGAGTATTATTTCTAAAAGAGAACCAAACGTTCCAGGAACTCATGAAATAAGCTACACAGGTCTTAACGATGAGTTATCAATAAAACACCAGGCTAATAACAGAGATGGATTCGCTTTAGGCTCTATATTAGCCGCCAAATGGCTGCTGGATCAAGAAAGTGGAGTTTATTCCATGAGAGATTTCCTAAAAATAAAATAAGAAAATGTTTACAATACCCTACATACTCCTTTACCTACTAATACTTACTCTTTTTATATGCTTAGGAACTGTTTTTGAAAGAGCAGGAAAAGAAAAATGGAAAGGTTATGTGCCTATACTGAATTTCTTTACTTGGCTACAAATCCTAAAAAGACCTTGGTGGTGGCTTCTACTCTTAATTATTCCTGGAGTAAATCTCATCATGCTTATTATCATGAATGTAGAAACTGCTATAGCGTTTGGTAAAAGAAGCACAAAAGAACAGTGGTTTTTCGGTGCTCTTCCATGGGTGGCTATGGCCCAACTTGCCTTTAAAGACAACTCTGAATACATCGGACCAAGAGATTGGAGTAAAAAGAAAAAAAGTCAACCAAGAGAATGGGGAGAAGCTATTGTTTTCGCAGTAGTGGCTGCTACGGTGATTAGAACATTCTTTTTCGAAGCCTTTACCATCCCTACTGCTTCCATGGAAAGCAGCATGAATGTGGGTGACTACCTATTTGTAAGTAAAATGTCTTATGGAGCTAAAAGCCCTATGACGCCTATTTCTATACCGCTAGTTCATAACAGAATCCCAGGAACACTTAACGACAGCTACGTAGATTGGTTTAAAATGCCCTACTTTAGAATGCCTGGTTTTGGAGATGTAGAAAGAATGGATGCTATGGTATTTAATTATCCCCATGGAGATACTGCCATAGTAGATGACTTTTTAATGGGGCATGATTACCACTCTATTCTTACAGAGTCTGCTATATTCATGGCTGCTGATTCAAAGGAATCTAACATGAGAGATAGAACCAGAGCCAATAACGCTCGAGCTCAATACCTAAGTAATCCAGAGAAGTACAGAAGTATGGCCAGAGAAAGAATGGAAAAAGGGTTTGTCCCTTACTCTGGAATGACTGGCGTGAATCATAAAATTGGAGGTTTAAAAGTTAGACCTATAGATAAAAGAGAACATTATATAAAGAGATGTACTGGACTTCCTGGTAATAAACTTGAAATTAAAAATCAGGTTATTCATATAGATGACGTACCATTAGAAAATGCCGAAAATACTCAGTTCTCTCATCTCCTCTATTTAAAAAATCCATTAACTCGATTAGAGGTCGCAGAAATTTTCGGACTTCACTCCTGGTATCAAGTTAAACTGAGATCTCAAGGAAAAGAAAGACATTCGAACGACCGTTCTACAGAATTCTTAATCACCTGCAGTAATAATCTAGTAGCCGAAATGAGAGCCAATACCTCTGTGGTTGATAGTGTGGTAAACAACATTATTCCCGCTGGAAGTGGTTATGGATTTTTAAAGATGTTTCCTAACTCGAATCTTACACCATTTAATAAATGGAACATAGATAATTATGGCCCAGTAAACATTCCTGCTGAAGGAGAAGTAGTGAATCTTACCTTAGATAATCTACCGCTTTACAAAAGAGTTATAGAAGCTTATGAAGGAAACACCCTAGAAGTTAAAGACGGTAAGATCTTTATTAATGGTGCAGAATCTACCAGTTATACTGTCAAGCAAAACTATTACTGGCTCATGGGGGACAACAGACATAACTCTGCTGATAGTCGCTTTTGGGGTTTTGTTCCTGAAGACCACGTAGTAGGAAGAGCAGCATTTACTTGGATGAGTAGAACCAATGCTAACGACCACTTCGAACCTGGATTTAGGTGGGATAGAATGTTCAAAACAGTGAAATAAGATGAACTGTACCGTTCTTCCTATTTGTCCTTTTGGAAACATAAAATGGTGGAGCCTATTTTTAACCTCTGAAAATGTCACACTTAACGGTTATGAGAACTTCCAGAAACAAACTTGGAGAAACAGGTATGATGTTCAAGGAGCTAACGGAACTCAGTCGTTAACGATTCCTATTACTAGAGAATCCGGGGTAAAGACCAAAACTAAAGACATACAACTCTTCCCTGAAACTCATTGGAAAAAAGTTCACTGGAGAAGTGTAAAAAGCGCTTACGGCTCCAGTCCTTTCTGGATTTATTATTCCGATGCAATAGAGAAATTATACACCGCTGAGTTTACCACTCTCTATGAATTCAGCCTAAAATCTATAGAAGTAATCATAGAGGAATTG
>CESE01001474.1_pt1 | contig 23242 bp, 17 predicted proteins | sample 350271 | NCBI WGS metagenome assembly CESE01 (sample SAMEA2621536, study PRJEB7988) | marine metagenome | isolation source: saline water (ENVO:00002010), including | reverse complement strand
CTTTGGGTTTAAAAGTTGCTGCAAAATCTAAACGATGGTAATTAGCTAATCGTTCTTGATTTCTTGAGCCAGAATAGTGAGGGATACTAATACCTTCAAATTGATATTTTGATTTCGGATAATTTGTAGGAATTCCAGTAGCAAATACAAAATTTGAAGAAAACGACCATTTCTGATTTAATTTATAAAATGCAACTAAAGATAAATCATGTGTTTTATCCTGTGGGTTTGGATACCAATCACCTCCATTAATACCAGGATCAGAACCACCATAACCACTAATAAGATTCTCTGTTTTTGAAAACGTATAAGAGGCCCAACCAGTAAATTTTCCATATTTCTTCTCAAGCATCAACTCCAAACCATAAGCTCTACCAATTCCGTAAAGAATTTCTGTTTCTAAATGGTTGTTAAATTCCAGATCTGCTGCATCTACATAATCAACAGTATTGTTTAACTTTTTATAATATATTTCAGAAGAAAATTCCCATTTTTGATCTTCTGAGACAGAAAAATAACCAAAAGCATATTGTTCTCCTGTAAGTGGTTTTATAAATGGACCAGAAGGGGCCCAAATATCAACAGGTGAAGGTGAGCTAGCATTGGTTATAAGTTGCAAATATTGATTGATTTTTTGATAACTGGCTTTGATAGATTTTGACTCATTAATTTGATAACGTATAGACAAACGAGGTTCGAAAGCTGAATAATTATTAAACAACTCATTTTCTCCATAAAAAAGAGAATCAACAACGTTTCCATTTAAATACTGCCCTAACATTTCATCATAACGCAATGGAGCATCGTTTTCGTATACAAGAATAGTGTCTGAGCCCATTCTAGAAAAAGAAGACCAACGAATACCAGCTTTAAGAAGTAGGCGATCAGAAATCCGCCATTCATCTTGTAGAAAAAATGCTGATTCAAAAGCAAATTTATCTCTCATCTCAAAAGGAACAATAGAAGAGCTATCGACTGCAGGTTTAATAATACCAGGCTCAAAATGATAATTATTAATAGAAACCCCAGCTTTTAGCTGATGTTTATTACTATGGAAATATGAAACATCGTATTTAAATTGATGATTTCTAATCTTCGATTTCCAATCGAATTCAAACCCTTCAGGAAGTATTGAAATTAAGTAATCGTAATCGTTAAAATTATAGGATAAGTTAGAAACTATACGATCGGAAAACAAATGTAACCAACGTAAATTCAAAGTTTCGTTACCCCAGGAAGAGGCAAATAAGCTACCAAATTTAAAAGCATCTCTTCCTAAATAAGAAGAAATAAATATTCGATCTTTTGAACCTAACCATGAATTTAATTTCATATTTAAATCGTAGAAATACAACTTATTATCTCGGATTGATGAATCGCTAGACAAGGCTAAAAATAAATCACCGTAAGACCTTCTTCCTGCAAGCATAAAAGAGCTTTTGTCCCATAGAGGGCCTTCCACCATCAATCTACTAGAAATTAAACCTATTCCTCCGGAAACTTCAGTAAAATTAGAATTCCCTTCCTTTTGTCTTACATCTAAAACTGATGAGATTCGCGAACCATACTCAGCAGGAATACCTCCTTTATATAATTTCATATCCTTTATAGCATCTGCATTAAAAACAGAAAAGAAACCAAATAAATGTGAAGTATTATAAAGCGTCATTTCATCTAATAATACCAAATTCTCATCTGCAGAACCTCCACGAACGTTAAAACCGTTAGCTCCCTCTCCAACACTTGTAACTCCAGGTAGTAATTGAATTGTTTTTATAATATCCACCTCTCCAGCAACAGCAGCTAATTGTTTTACAGACTTGGTTTGAAGCTTGTTGACACTCATTTCTATTGAGCGAATTTTATCGATGGCATCAGCTTCTAAAATAATTTCAGAAAGCTCCTGAGTATAAGGCTCCATTTCTACATCTAATCGTTCACTTTTAATAAGCGACAGAGTAATAACGGTATCTTGATAACCAATAAAAGAGTAACGTATTTTATAATTCCCTTCGGGAAGAGTAAGTGAATAAAAACCATATGCATTGGTTGTAACTCCTATTCTAAGAGATTCGCTTACAATATTGGCACCTATTAATTCCTCAGCACTTGACTTTTCTTTTACAAATCCACTAATTGTATACTTGTTTTGTGCAAAGATTCCTGATGAAATACACAGGAGTAAAAAGAGTAATTTTTTCATAAGTATATTTTTTAAAAGAATCCACCATCCATTTCACCATCACCTCTAGAGCCACCTCTACGATTTCTGTTGTTGCTCTGATCTCCAAAATTATAACTTAAACTTAAATTTATGGACTGTGTTTGTCTTTTATACCAAAATGATTGATCAAAAGAAGCTCCCTGTGTATCGATCCCAAATCCACGTGTATTAAAAATATCGCTAATTTTTATTGTAAATTTAGCTTTATTAGAGAAAATGGGTCCACTATAAGCTAAGTCTGTACTAAACATAGTCCTCATTGTTCCTTGCCCAACAGAACCTCCAGGCATAACCCATCCAGATAACTGCAATTTATGACCGTTTTTTTTATAAGCCGTATTAAAATTTGATGACATACGCAATGTAGATTCATCGTACTCGTTAGTTAAATTAGAAGCATCCATTTGAGAATGGTAAATGTTAGAACTAATCATAAAATTGAACGTCTTTGTAAGTTGCTTAGACCACATAAACTCTATACCAAGGTCTAACGACCCATTTAAATTACGATAATTTACAGTAGAAACATTATTAGAATCAACCGTTATAAACCTACGCTGCATATTATTTAAGTCTTTTGCATATACAGATGTAGAAAAAGTCGTACCCTTAGAAAATTTTTGATAGCCTAACTCTACTGAGTTTATAAATTCTGGTTTTAAATAAGGGTTACCCATACGTAAATTATAAGGATCGGAATATTCAGGAAATGGGTTTAAAGAATAAAATCCAGGTCTATTTACTCTACGAGAATAACTAGCCTGCAAAGAAGCAGTTTCATCAATTTTATAGTTAAAATAGATACTTGGATACATTTTGAAATAGTCCAAATTAACAATAGTGGAATCGTTTCTTAATTCCGATGAGGTATTTACTTGTTCTGTTCTTAATCCTGCCTGCAAAGAAAACACACCAAAAGACTTAGCATAAGTAGCAAAAGCTGCATAAACTTCATCTTGGTAAATAAAGTGATTAATCAAGCCGGAATCTGGAACAAAAGTGCCTAATAATGTAGAGTCTGTTTGTGAAAATTGATCTTGATCTATGCTCCTACTTCTGGAGCTTAAGCCCCATTCAAACTTTCCTGAATCTTCTTTACCATACGAAAAATCTAATTTGACTTCAAATTGATTATCTTCTCTAACATTAAACAATTCCTGATTAAAAGTATCCCCATCAATAACAGGATCTATAGAATTAAGAATTGTTTCTGTATATAAATTAGAGTTCTCTTTAGTATTTTGTGATTTATTTAAATTAAAATCTAAATGCAATCCATTGTTCCAATCTTTCTTCCCACTTAAATCTATATCCCAACTATTTTGAATTGTTTCAGAATCTGTAAGCCTATCGAATTCATTTTCGTAATCGTTAGTCTCCTCTCTATAATTAATTGTATCCATTTTAGACCGAACAGATGGAGCATATTTTCCTTGTACACTAAAAGTGGTCGTTTCATTAGGTGTATAATCTAAACCACCTTTAAAAGTATGAGACTCTCTAATATTATCACCCCATTTATTCTGATACAAATTAAAAGTATCTCCATTAAAATAAGTATGTTTCTCACTATCAGAAATAAACCCATTTTCTCTATTCATATAACTATACGAACCAAAAATATTAAGTTTTTCTGAACGTCTATTTAAAAGTGACGTAAAATTGGTTCTTAATGGATATCCTACAGTTGCTGATAAATTCCCATTAAAGCCAGCCTGTTTATTCTTCTTTAAAACAATATTTATAATTCCAGCCATTCCTTCGGGGCTAAATTTAGCAGATGGGTTGGTGATAAGTTCTACCGACTCTATCATAGAGGAAGGCAATGTTTCTAATAATTCCGAAGAGCTCAACATCGATGGTTTCCCATCAATATACAAACGAACTTGATCGGATCCTCTTAAACTTAAATTACCATCCATATCAACTTGCACCGAAGGTAATTTCTCCATTAGTTCGATGGCAGAACCTCCAGTGCTGGTAATATCCTGCCCTACATTAAAGATCTTGCGATCTATACCCTGCACAATCAAAGACTTCTCTTCTATAAGCTCAATCTCTTGTAATTGTTCTATGGATCTTAGAAGTTTAAAGTATCCTAAATTTACCAATTTATTTGAAGTAGTTCCACGAGATGGACCATCAACCTGTGTTTTTCTGGAAGGTCTAACTTTTAAGTTCTTTATAATTAGTACCTCATAACCAATATATTCAACAAGTAAATTATAAGAACCTACGCTAACTTTTTCTACGGTAAAAGCACCCATTTCGTCACATATTCCTCCAGTAACTAAAGCATCATTATCGATGCTTAAAAAGCTAACCGTTGCAAAAGCCAATGCATTATCGTTAATAGAATCTAAAACAGAACCAGTAACAGTAACCTCTGGAAGTATTTTCTCTTTATTCTTTCCTTGCGCTAAAAGCAATACTGGAATAAGTAAAACGAGAAGTAAATAATTTTTCATAAACTAAATTTGAGCAAAATTACTCTTTATTGTTAAAGCGTAAATACAAACTATTCGTTAATGTGGGTTAATAATCGTTAAGGCTTAGACAAAAAACCGTTTATCTTTATTTCAGAAATTACAAATTATGCTTATCGCTTAACTTATAGTACAAAAAATAGTTGTGGTTTCCTTTTTGCTTGATTTAAAAGAATGAATAGAAAATCATAAGTACCATTAAAATGGACTTTTGATAATAAAAAATTAAGGCTTACAAAATATCTATGTCCTAGTCTTGTACATAATAAATACAGGTGTCTTATCTCATCATAAAATCTGAGCTTTACAATTTCCTTAATTATCTAAGCAATTATAATAACTTTTTTTAAATGCTCTCAAAAAAATAGTAAGCATCTAATTTTAGTTAGTAGATAATTTCAACAATATAGATTAATTCCTTATCCAATAGATTAGAGGATATAAGAATAATCATCTATTTTTAAGATTGTTACACAGATCTACTCAGATAAAAAAGGGATTCGAAGATGGAATAAAACATTACTTATGACATTTCATTTTGTAGCGAAAAAACCTAAAAAAAATAAGGGTCAACAAAATGCTGTTTTAGATGACCACCGCAAGAAGTATTTGATTCATTTTGTTAATTATTTTAGTGTTTTAGAAGGGTGAAAAAGAAGACTAGTAATTATTCTTGTAGTTCGTTTTAGCGTTAAGGTTAAAATGAACAAGCAGAAAGCATGATTTCGATTTTACAATTTAACTAAACAGTTCAAGATTAAATAATGTTTCGATTGCAGATTTAATTGTCCTAGGTGGGAATATTGCTCTTGAGGAAGCTGCAAAAAGGCAGGTTATAATTCAGAAGTACCCTTTACTCCGGGGCGTATGGATGCAACTAAAGAGCAAACCGATATAGAAAGCATGGCCGTTTTCGAGCCAATAGCAGATGGCTTCCGTAATTATCAACAGAAAAAATACATATTTACAACGGAAGAATTACTTGTTGATAAAGCTCAATTATTGTCTCTTAGAGCTCCAGAAATGACTGTACTTTTAGGTGGTCTGCGTGTACTAAATGGAAACTTTAATAATTCAAATCATGGTGTTTTCACTTCAAACCCTCGAGTTTTAACAAATAATTTCTTTGTAAACCTTTTAGATATGAGTACCGAATGGAAGGCAATTACAGACTCACAACAAGAATTTGAAGGAAGAGATAGAGAAAAAGGTAAACTTAAATGGACCGCAACAAAAGCTGACTTAATTTTCGGTTTAAATTCAGAACTAAGAGCTATAGCCGAAGTATATCGAAGCAATGATGCCAAATAAAAATTTATTGTATACTTCATTTATGCTTGGTCGAAAGTTATGAACCTTGATCGTTTTGATTTAAAATAATTAAAACAATTACATATAAATAAAGTATGAAGCACTCGTGGTTTGCGTTTCTCCTAAGCCGCTTTTGCATTTAAAAAAGTATATGTTAATAAATCCCCATTAAGTTAGGAGTGCTATTTTAAATTACATTCTATGTTCGAGTACCAAACCATTTAATCCAATTAGTAATATAAGACCTTAAAAGAATGAAAAATTCAATAGGATTACTAAATTTGGGTTAAACACAAGACGGATATGAAGACTCTTTACAAATTGATTTTTTTAGTATATTTAATCCTCGCATCAACTAGTACATCGATTGCACAAAGCCTAAGTGGAAAATTTAATATTAATATGACTGTAGGCTTGCATTTAATCTTTAACGCAAATATTAATTGTGAGTTTCAAATTACGAATAACTCATACATTGCTTTAGGTTATGGAGAAATAGCTGGAATATTTGGAGATCAAATTCCACATATCGATATTACCCATATTTTCTTAAAAGGAAAAAATAATCATTATATGGAATTCGGTTATGGACTAACAGCTGTGGGAACTATTGATCAATCAGAATTACTACCGAACTTTAGACTTGGCTACAGGAAAATTAATGACTTTAATTCGAGATTTTTCAGAACAGGAATTTCAATGGCAGAAGGTTTATATCTTGGATTTGGTTTAGCCTTTTAATTATACTTTTTAGGTTAAATTTATCACAACAATCGATATCTCATAGTGCTTAAAATCATTAAATTGGCATCGAATTAACTCTTACTAAGGGCTTTATTAATAGCATTTCCTAAAATTCTTGGTTCGATCTATTGCAATACATTTAAAGATATCCAGACAGGTCAAAATCTGTAATTAATATAAAGACCTTATTTACGAAAGACCTCGAATATTTTCGTAATTGTATATATTTTTATTAATTTAACCAAACAAAACACTAACAAAACTTATACAACAACTTTATGCGGCTTAATAATCGAATAAAAATTAAGTTATTTTATATAATTATCTTACTGATATCGATTAATTGTAAAGCAAAATCACAATTGGATACAACTTATATAACTCAAAACTTAGTATACATAGAAATTGGAGGTATCGGAGGATATGGGTCTCTTAACTACGAAAGAATAATACCTGTAAAAGAAAAATTGAAGATTGGGATGAGAATTGGACTGAGCACTTATAATCTGACAGACTACACTACTAAATTTAACCCTGACATTATTATTCCACTAGCAATAAACGGACTATACGGAAATAACCATAAATTAGTGCTTGGATTTGGTCAGACAATATCAAATATTGTTCAAGCAAATCATTCAAATTGGAAGCCTGAGAGAAAAACAAATCTTTATACAAACTTTACAATTGGTTATAGGTACCAGAAAGATTCAGGAGGGATTTTTGTTAGTTGCAATTACACACCAATAATTGAGTTTTATGACTCCTATAGAAACTGGGGTGGCATTTTAATTGGATTCGCTTTTTAAATCTAGAAAATGAAAAAGAGAGTAACCATATTTGTTTTAATACTTATTGCGTCCTCTTGTAAAAAAGAGGAATTTAATATAGTTAACTTAAATAATAATGAAATATCAGTTTTAGGTCATGGAGGTATGGGTATACTTAACTCCTACCCTATAAATAGTTATGAATCAATACTAAATTGTTTAAACCTTGGAGCAGATGGTACAGAGATAGATGTTCAAATGACCAAAGATAGTGTTTTGGTTGCTTTTCATGACAAATACCTTCATCATAGTACAAATGTTTCAGGACAAATTTTCAATAAAAAATGGAGCGAAATAAGTAATACAATTTATACAGACCCACCATATACAAACTATAGGTTAATTACTCTAGATGAGCTTTTTTCAAATATTGAAAACCATACGAGATACACATTCTTTTTAGATTGTAAAAACTTCAACCCTGACAGATCATTAGAATACCTAAGTACATTTAACAATGCAATTATTAAAATCATAAATAAACATAATTTAGAAAATAGTATTTATATTGAATTTAAGCGAATAGACTTAATTCAGTCATTAAAAAATCTAAGACCTGATTTGAAAATATTTTTATATATAGACAACTATTTAGGATTAGAAGTAATTAATGAATTTCAACTAGAAGGAATATCAATATCTGTTGACAACATATCAAAAGATGAGGTAAAACAAGCTCATAATAATGGTACTATGATTTCTGTTTTCAATACACATACAAAAAATAGAAATATTGAAGCTATTGAAAAAAATGTAGATTTTATCCAATCAGATAAAGTGAAACATCTAATTAAAATATTGAAGTAATAAACCACTACAACAATCGACATAAATAAGATGAACAGTTGAAAATAAAGACTTTTTGCTCATATATTAGTTTGTGTTTAAGAGAATGTTACCCACAAAAAAAACCAATACTTTTAATACACAATCTTTCAGACTTTATAAAAGCTGTTGCATAAACAGTAACCGTATAATTTAGTAGCCAATAAGTTCGGACTTTGATTTTATTACATTCTAGCCTAAAACACCAGAGATACACTAGATTCATTTTTGTTCAAACTGTCTATTTTGTTTATGTTTTACTTTTTCGTATCGTAACATAATAGATTTTTTTTGAAAATTAGATGTGTTAAGCTTAGCCACTACTTTTCAACCATGCAATTTAAATATTTGCTTTAAATTAGGACTTATTTTTGCAACACATATACTAGAAAATACTAAAAATAGCTCAAATTAATCACAAATCTATGCCCATTAACAATATAGCAACTAAAGAGAATAAAAGCACCATATAATTACTAAATTTGGACTAAACACAAAACGGATATAAACAGCTCCAGTAGAGTTTATCTCTTTATAATACATTATGCCCTTTATCAATACAACAAAATTAACGTCTTGTTGTAATGTGATATTTTAAAGTTAAAATTTGACATTAGTCAGAAATTTATGAATAAACGATATTAACATTAATTGTAAGAAATATTTAGCAAAGCCTCGAAGAATTATTCCGAATAAATCTTAAACTTAAAAAACACAAAACCAAGTGCTGCAATCCAATAGTTATATTAAAACATAAGGACTATTAGTTCTTAGGGAAACTGTATATTTGCTGCAATGATTCAGCAAGTAAAAGAGTTGGTTTTAAAAGATATTCGTCTTAATTGGCGGGAGCGCTATGCCCTATACAGCATGCTCTTATATGTAGTAAGTACAAGTTATGTTGCCTACCTCAGCTTTGAGGGTATAATAAGTGATAACTCTTGGATTGCACTATTTTGGATTATTGTCCTTTTTGCAGCTATGAATGCTAGCTTACAAAGTTTTAAAAGAGAACTCAACGAGCAGGCTTTGTTTTTTTATACGCTGGCTAAACCCAGAGCAATTATACTTTCAAAAACCATCTATAATAGTGGATTACTTGTTTTTTTAACACTTATAAGTTACTGTATTTACAGCCTCTTTTTAGGCAATCCTATTACGGCTCATTTATCATTTATATTATGTATTATACTCGGTAGTTCTGCAATAGCATCTACACTAACTTTAGTAGCAGCAATAGCTTCTAAAACCAATAATAGTTCGGGGTTAATGGCTGTTTTAAGCATACCCTTACTCTTCCCTCTTTTACTCAATTTAATTAAAACCTCTAAGCTTTGTCTTAACCAAGATGTCTATTTTTTTGCAGGCAGCCAACTCTTGTTTTTGGCTCTGTTAAATATTGTTAGTGTCTTACTCTCTTACCTATTATTTCCCTACCTTTGGCGGGACTAAAAACAGCTATTCCTATGAAGCTTAAATGGTGGAAAATTCTCGGTATCTTGCTTGTTCTTTACAGCATAATTGCAGGTTTATTAATGCCTGTACCCAAACTAAATATTCTTAACGAAACCATCAGAAATTTATACTTCCACGTAACTATGTGGTTTAGTATGATTATATTAATGCTGATGTCGCTCATTCAAAGCATTCGCTATTTAAGTAGTTTTGATAAGCTAAGAGATCTAAGAGCTGAAACACTTGCTTCTACTGGAATGTTTATTGCTACTTTAGGCTTAACAACAGGTATGGTTTGGGCACAATTTACTTGGGGTGCATTTTGGGTAAACGATCCTAAATTAAATGGTGCAGCAGTTACAATGCTTATTTACTTGGCTTATTTTATTCTGCGTAACAGCATCGAAAACGAAGACACTAGAGCTCGTGTAAGTGCCATTTACAATATTCTTGCTTTTGTAATGATGATTGTATTTATTGGAATACTTCCACGAATGACCGATAGTTTACACCCTGGAAATGGTGGGAATCCTGGTTTTGGGAATTACGATTTAGACAGTAATATGCGCATGGTATTTTACCCCGCTGTAATTGGATGGATACTTTTAGGCTCTTGGATAGCTCAGCTATCTTACCGCATTAAAGTATTGGAAATTAACAAGGAAAACAAATAAGTATGAAGTTTATAATGACCCTCTTGTTCAGTTTATTTTGCAGCACGCTAACAATGGCTCAAGATATAGAAATGGCAGATGTAATGCGTTCTAACGGAAAAATATATGTAGTAGTTGCCGTTATAGCAATATTGTTTATTGGACTTATGTTTTACCTAATTCGAATTGATAAAAAAGTGCAAAAACTAGAAGAATAGAGATGAAAAAAACTGAAATCGTTTTAATCCTCTTAGTAGCCGTAATTATTGGTGTAATTATGTCGCTAACTTTTAATGCCAGCACCTATATTACTTTTGCCGATGCAGAAAAGCAAATGGGTAAAGAGTTTACGGTTATTGGAGAGCTTAACAAGGAAAAAGATATTCACTTTGAACCTAGACTTAACCTATTAACTTTTTTCGCACTGGATTCTTTAGACAACGAACGTAAAGTATATTACAACGATTCTAAACCTCAAGACTTTGAGCGTTCAGAAAGAATTACTATGACCGGTTTCTCTACAGATTCTGGTTTTGTAGCCCGAACAATTTTGATGAAATGTCCTTCAAAATACAACGAGCAAGAGACTTTTAAACAAGACACAATAACTAGCACTATATATTAATATGGAATTTATAGGTGAACATACTCTCATCGGAAATCTAGGTCAAGCTTTTATAAGCATTGCCTTTGCAGCAACTTTATTGGCTGCATTTTCTTTTTATAAAAGTTCATTAAATGAACAACTAAAAGCGATTTGGCTTCCTGTAGCTCGTGGTTCATTTTATACCCAAGGACTCTCAGTAGTAGGAATAATTGTATGTATGTTTATTATTATATATAATCATTATTTTGAATATGAATATGCCTGGCAACACTCCTCTTTAGAACTCCCTACACACTATATGATTTCGTGTTTCTGGGAAGGTCAAGAAGGGAGTTTCTTACTATGGACTTTTTGGAATATAGTGCTTGGAAGTATCCTAATTAAAAAATCTAATTCTTGGGAACCTACGGTAATGACTATAGTATCTGTAATTCAGGTATTTTTAGTTTCCATGCTTTTAGGTCTCGTTGTTTTTGGTATTAAACTAGGAAGTAGTCCTTTTGTTCTTATTAGAAACTTAGAGGAGAATTTAGGTTTACCTTGGACAGAGATGGCTAATTACCTTCAAGTAGTTCCTCAATTTTTAAATGGTAAAGGATTAAATCCTTTATTGCAAAATTATTGGATGGTTATACATCCACCTGTACTATTTTTAGGCTTTTCTCTTACAATGATCCCTTTTGCATACGCTATTGCTGGTCTGTGGAAAAAGAAATATTCTGAATGGATAGAACAAGCTTTACCTTGGACTTACGCAGGTATAATGGTATTGGGGACTGGAATACTTATGGGAGGAGCTTGGGCATACGAAGCGCTTTCTTTTGGTGGCTTTTGGGCTTGGGATCCTGTAGAAAACTCTTCTTTAGTTCCATGGATAATACTTATTGCTGCGGCACATTTAATGCTTATTTATAAAGCCCGAAAATCTGCTTTACCAACAGCTATAGCACTTACAATACTAGCCTTTATTTTAATTATTTACTCTACTTACCTTACCCGAAGTGGTGTGTTAGGCGATACTTCAGTACATGCTTTTGCGGGAGGACTCTCAAGTCAGCTTTTGGTATATCTTTTAACTTTCACTCTTTTTTCTATCGTTTTGTTCTTTATAAGATTAAAACATATACCCTCCAATAAGAAAGACGATGGTGTAAGCTCTAGAGAATTCTGGATGTTTATTGGCTCTATGGTCCTATTTATCTCAGCTTTTCAAATTACGTGGTTTACCTCTTTACCCGTAATTAATAAAGTGTTTGGAACAAATATGGCCCCTCCACTAGATGCTATTGCCTTGTACAATTCTTGGCAAACTCCTTTGGCATTAATTATCATTTTCTTAGTTGGAATTACACAGCACCTAACGTATAAAAAAACAGACCTAAAAAAACTATTTAAGCAATTAGCATTTAGTTTAATACTCGCTGCAATACTTGCTGTTTATATAGCTTATACAGTACAAATGTGGCATGCACTTTATCTATCTTTGTTATTTGCAACCTTATTCGCTGCGATTTCTAATTTCGAATACTGGCGTAAGATCCTAAAAGGAAGCTGGAATCATTCGGGTGCTTCTGTAGCACATATAGGATTTGCTTTAGTTATAATGGGAGCTTTACTTAGTAATGCCAATAAAAGAACCATTTCTAGTAACGAAGGATTCATAGCAAAAGATTTCCCTAGTAACGAAAATATACTCTTAGAAAAAGGAGATACTACTCTAATGGGGAATTACCATGTTCTGTATAAATCGGACACCTTATTAGGAATAAATAAAACTTACGAAGTTGAGTACTTCAACTTATTAAAAGATAGTACTTATGACTATCAATTTACACTACACCCTTTTATTCAGCTAAATAAAATTATGGGGAATGTAGCGGAACCTGCAACGGAGCATTTTGCATTGTACGATGTATACACACACCTTACTTACGCGGATACCGACGAACATGATACTAGCAATCCATACCATCACGAGAGCTTAATAAATATAAAACAAGGCGATTCGGTTATTTACAATAAGCACTTTTTATACCTTGACAGCTTAATGGTTAATGCAAACACAAATTTAGAAAGTGCTAGAGCACTAGACGTGATGCTTATAGCCAAGTTAAGAATGCAAAACATGCAAGGTGAATACAGTACAACTCAATCTATTTACGCTGTAAAAAACAATATGGCACAGTCTTTTCCTGGATTTTTAGAGGACGGAGATTTAAAGTATAAATTTTTATTTGATGAGGTAAATCCTGAAGCAGGAAGCATACAAATTAAAGCCTACGAGCATATAGACAACGAGAAGCCATTTATTGTAATGAAAGCAATAATATTCCCTTATATTAATGTTTTATGGATTGGGATGATCCTTATGGCTATAGGAACTGGTATTGCAATGATACAGTTATTTAGAAACAAGAAATAAGTATAATTTGAGTAAATTAAAGCTAAAAATAGTAATTGTAGGAGCTGGTAATGTTACTTGGCATCTAGCTAAGGAAATGCAAAAAAATGATCAAGAAATACTACAAGTGTACAACAGATCTGTAGGTTCAGCAATTTCATTATCTCGTAGATTAAAATGCGATTTCACAACCCGTATAGAGGATATAAATAAAAATGCAGACTTATACATTATAGCAGTAAAAGACTCTGTTATAGCCCAGGTCTCTGATAGCTTACTAGTAGCGGATAAATTAGTAGTGCACACCTCAGGAGCGGTAGACATAGGGAAGATAAAACACAAACGCAATGGTGTAATTTATCCATTACAGACTTTCTCAAAAGAGAAAAAACTTAATTTCAAGAACATACCTTTTTGTATAGAAGCCTCTAAAAGTGAAGACTATAATACACTAATGCGTTTGGCTACACTATTGAGTCCTAAGGTATATAATATAAATTCACACCAAAGAAAGGTGTTACACGTAGCAGCCGTTTTTGCATGTAACTTTAGTAATTTTATGTATATGATAGCAGACGATATACTCCAAAAGGAACAAATACCTTTGGATATATTACAGCCTTTAATAAAGGAAACTGCATCTAAAATTAAAATGTTAAAACCTAAAGAAGTCCAAACAGGGCCTGCTGTTAGAAAAGATAAATCTTCAATTAATGCTCATTTAAATTACTTAGAAAAAGGAGCACATTTTGATATTTACAAAATTCTTACTGAAACAATTTTAGACGAAAATAAAGATGAATTATAAAACTAAATTAAAAAACATAAAAGCGTTCATCTTCGACTGCGATGGTGTTTTAACCGATGGTTGTGTTACTTTATTACCAAATGGAGAACAAGTAAGAACCATGAATACTCGCGATGGATACGCATTACAATTAGCTGTTAAAAAAGGTTATGTAGTTGCTGTTATTTCTGGAGGGAGCTCTGCAGCTGTAAAAACTAGAATGACCAAATTAGGCGTTCACGATGTGTACTTAGCTTGCCACAATAAAGTAAGTGCGCTTAAAGAGCTCATACATATATATTCTTTAGATACTGAACAGATTTTATACATGGGCGATGACATTCCGGACTACGAGGTTATGCAAGAAGTAGGTTTACCAACCTGCCCAGATAATGCAGTACAAGAAATAAAAAATCTATCCGATTATATTTCCCATAAAAAAGGAGGCGAAGGTTGTGTTAGAGATGTTATAGAACAAGCCATGAAAGTGCAAGGTAAATGGTTAGTTGATACCAGCACAACTTCGGTTTAAATATATTCGAACTATTAATTCCATACATAATATTTAATGAAGCAAGCTTTCAGAAAAAGCTTGCTTTTTTTGATTTATCAATAGAATCGCAAAGTTCAATATATTCCTTAAGGTCACATTACTATCTAAAGTTTATTTTGCAATGGGCGTATTTGGAGGAACTTTTGGTTGCATAGCATTTTGGTAAAAAAGAGCATCACTTCAAAATTATTCTGGATTTCCTTTATAGGAATTATCCTTCAAGCCAATCATAATTTAGGATTAGATAATGGCGGAGAAATGCAAACTACAATTAATGGTATGTCGAGTCTTCTAATTATACTAACCCTTGTCCTTTTATACCTTACTAAAAAAGGATTGAAGAACAATTGGTTGAACTAAATGAAATTTACTCAGTATAAAAAAAGCCTCTTCAGAAATGAAGAGGCTTTTTTATAAAAGATAAAAAACGTAAATGAATCTGAGTATTAATTCTCCTCTTCTACCACTTTTTTAACTCTTCCAAAATGGAAACTTAGCCCCATTTGAACAAAAAAGTTTTTAGCATCGAATACATCTGCAACTAAAATATTGTCTAAAACAAAGTGCATTTGCAATGGACCAGGGCTCCAAACAAATCCAGAACCAATAGAATTTACACCTCCAATATTTTGGATAGAAGCTAGAAACTCTAGCGATTTTGCTAATTGTAATTGATATGCTAAACTATAAGCTTGTATTGATTTATCAATACTTTTCTTGCTATGAAATAATCCAGAAAAGTGATGTTTTTCATTTAAATCGTAGGATACACCTAAATACATACTAGGATTTAACTTTGTTTTATAAGATCCGTTAATTTCTTTTGGCTCCATCACATTCAAAAGAGAATCGGTAATTTCTTCCATTTGAGCTTGTAAATCCTCGCCACCAGCACTAGACTGCGTTAATCCTGTAAACAAAAATTCAACTTCACCTTCTGTAGAATATAAGTTATTATTAGAAGCATCCCATGTAATACTTCCTAGGTCGTTTAAAGCAAAGCTCGCAGATAATTGATGGGTAATTTTATAAGAAGCACCAAAATCAAAAGCAAAACCACTATTTAACATTGGGTCGAAATCTAAGGTATCGTTAGCTACACCTTGTCCTGAAGTTTGGATGAGCATATCTGAAGTTAGTGTAGTCGCAAAAACTGGACTAGCAGTAGAATCGGTATAAAAACCTAAGTTGAACTTATTGGTATGAACATTCGCTATACCTCTAAGAATTTTAATCCTTGCTCCAACCTCTAGTTTTTCATTAACCTTTACAGCAGAACCTAAATAGAAACTATTGTAAGCATTCATTTCCATTTTTTGAGTACTAAAATCCATCTGTTGGTTCAAGAAACTGGCATTTCCTTTTGTTAAATAACTAACAAATTTATCAGAAAACTGCATTCCTGCATCAACAACAATTTCGTCACCAACATAAACAAATACGTTTTTCTTAGCACCAACTTTAAATCCTATTTGAAATAGTTGGTTTTTTATATTTGATGAAAGCAAGTTATGCTCCAACAGGTTTGAATTTAGCAAGGGCAGACTGAGTCTTAAAGAATCATCAGAGCCTTTTTTCAAAATTTCGTTTAAGCTTAAAGGCAATTGCATACCAATGTTTATATTAGACAGTCCAGGGAAACCAATAACAAAATTGGCTTCTGGAAATGCCGAAGCATTTGCACTAGATTGTAACGTAAATGAATTGGAATTATAGCCTGTTAAAACACTTTGAGCAGACAGACTTAAACCGAACATACAAACGATAAGAATTAGATACTTTTTCATTACTCTTCAATTTTTAATTCAATAATAACTCCTGCGTCAATAATAAATTCGTAATCTGTGTAAAGCTTAATAGCAAAATTATCGCTATCGTAAGAATTCATACGTATGTCTAATATGGTCTGATTTGCATTAAGCATAGCTTCAAACTGATCAGCATTTATACTAACATGACTGTCGTAAACACTTGGTGCTATTGTTTTACCTGTTTCATCTACAGCAGCTGCCTCTAGTAAATCTACTACTAAGGAATCTAATATAATTCCACTAATTGAGTCTTGAAAAAATAATGTTAATTCCACATCTAATGGGAATTCATTAGAGACGTGTAATTGCATTTTAACAGATTCAATCATGTCAAAATTATTTTCAGAATCAAAGCCTAATTCTAATGTATCTTTAGTTGTAGCGTCTTCAATTCGAAGATGAAATGGTAAATCCATTTCGAAACCAAAGGTAATATTTGTATTAGGTCTTAGGGTGTTTGGAATTCCAACATCACCTAAAGGATTAGAAATTACAGAACCACTGTAAGTTATGGTAGTTGGATTAATTGCAATAAGTTCTGGGAGTTGAGAATTTGAACTCGTAAAACTAGATGTAGTAATTTCTTCGGCTGCTATTTCAAAAACTGGACCGTTAAGATTAACCATTTCTTCATCTGATTCTCCAATTAATTCGATGTCAATTTCAAATGGAATTCCAAAGGAGTTGTCTGTAGTAAAAATAAAACTTGGAGATTCTAACAGAATACCCGAAGCGATGTCCGTTAGTGCGCTAAAATCTAAATCGAGTATATCTTCTTGAATAACTTCGTTTAACTGCCCAAAATAACCTTGAATCAATTCAAATTCTATATCTTCCATTCCTATAGACAAGGATATTTCGTTTGACTCGTCGTAGGAAACATAATTCTGACTTGCTAAAATTTGCGAACTATAATTTACGTGTAATTGATTCTCACCATCAGAAAAAGAAAATTTATAATTAGCTAAGGGAATTGATGTAGTTACCAAGCCAGCATTTACAATTTGTATAAGCTCAGAAAATGAATTACCATTCTCATCTAGTAATTCAGGTATTTCTAGAGTTAGCTCTAATGTAGTATTTAAGTCCGAATCAAATGAATAGACAAATTGTCCAGCAGCTAAATCAATAAAATCAATTACTGCACCGTCTTCAAAATCCATATTTACTACAAAAGTACTGTCTGGACCTGTTTGTGCAGGAAATTTCACCATTCCTTGGCTAGTAATTAAGTCTTGACCTTGTATATTGATTACCAAATCATCATCGTTAGAAATTGAAACCCAAGAAGATGCATCTAAAGGATTTGAACCAGTTCCAGGAGAACTTAAATTTACAATTTCCATCTTTAAATTGCTATACAAAACAACATTATCCATTTGTATAGAAGCAGATGATGACGTGCCAGACTGAATATTATCGAATACAAAAACCCCAATTTCTGAATCGTCAATTGCATTACTAAGTCGTAACTCTAATACCGTTAATGCAATTGCAAGGTTATTTGTGATTGAAATATTTAAGGAGCCATCTGTAATTAAAACAGATTGAAATTCAGTGGATCCTTCAGCGGTATATACCCCGCCAGATTGAGATTCTATTGCTGGGAAATAAGCAGAACCAAAACTTTGACTATTATCGATAGCCGTTGTAATTTGAGATGAAAGTAATGGATCTTCTAAATTAGCAGTCAAATCACTCATTACAACCAACATATTAGTTTCAAAATCAGGCAATTCAATTGTACCAACCGTAAACTCTTGTATTGTTGGCTCTTGATCTTCAATAACCAAAAGGCTGTCACTTAAAATTTCGGCAATACTATCTTGCCTAAAAGCAATACGTATCAATCCGTCATCATCAGTTAACATGTTTTCGTTTTCTGGTAATAGATTTCCTAAAGTAGTTGTAGAGTGAATTAATGGTATTGCTAAAGCGTAATCCAAATCAACATCAGAGGATAAGGTTGCTAAATCGTGATCCATACACGAATTAAAAAAGAGTAGGCTTAGTACTAATAAGCCTTTCATTAGTTTTAACATATTTTTTTTATTTAAAGTGCAAATATATAGAAAGCATTTTATAAAAACACTGAGTAACATCACTCATCTACAATCGTAAAAAGAACTCCTATACCTAGCACAAATTCATAATCAGTATATAATTTAACAGCCGTAGTTTCGTTTTCGAATGTTGACATAAAAACAGAAATAATAGCTTGATTTGACTCTATTAATGTGATTATTTGGTTTGTTGTAAGTTCTATCTCAAAGTTATAAGACTTTGGCGATTCTACTATACCAAAGTCAGTGACTGGAGCCGCTTCCAACAAATTTAATTCTAATGAATCTAAGGCCAATTGAGTTACAGAATCCATCATAAAAACTTTTACAAAACAATCGAAAGGGAAGCCATTTTCTACATTAAAATGTAAGGCTACCGACTCTACTAAATCTAAGTCATCTGTACTACCTTCAGACACTATACTCTCGAAATCTAAACTTAAAGTGTCTCGCATTTCTGCATCTTCGATTCTAAGGTGGAATGGTAAATCCATTTCGAAACCAATTTCTAAACCAGTTCCTGGAGCTATAAAGTTTGGAACACCCAAATTACCTAATGGGTTAGAAATTGCAGATCCGCTATAAATCATTTGCTCTGGACTCAAAGCAATTAAATCTACCAATTGAGAATTATCCTTATTGTAAATTGAATTCGATAATTGATTCGCTGGAATTTGTAAAGGAGGTCCATTTAAGTCAACTACTTCGCCACTGTTAATACCGCTTAAATTGAGATTAATCTCAAATGGTATTCCCATTGTATTGTCTGCAAAAAACGTTAATAGTGGCGTTTCTATTTGTATTCCAGTGGCTATTTTCTGTAAAGCACTAAAATCTAAATCTAATTGAGACTCATTTATCTGCCGTTCAACTTCACCAAAATAACCTTCTATATAACTAAACTCCATATTGTCTATACCAATAGAAACTCGAACGGTATCGTGCTCACTAAAAACTACATGATCTTGGCTATCTGGAGTTGGTACTGTAGTGGTACTGTAGTAAACTTCTAATTTATTCGCAGCATTCGATAAATCAAATGAATATCCATCTATTGGATAAGAATTAAATTGCTCTCCAATATTCTCTGTATTAGACACAAGTATGGAATACGTAAACATTTCGCCCAAACTATTTTTCAAACTTGGAATTTCTACATCTAGATGAATTTCTGTTTTTACCGATGATTCAAAAGAATAGGCAAAATCACCCTCAATAACATCCATATAGGTAAGTTCCATTCCATTATCAAATTGTAAATCGACTATAATAGTATCAGAGGGTCCTTCCTTTTCCGGAAAACGTACCAAACCTTCTTTTACAATCATATCTCTTGTAATTACAGTAACATCAACTCCTTGATCGTAATTTAAAGGGACATATGTATCTTCGTTAAAAGGATTTGTACCACTCCCCTCTAATTCTAAAATATCAACAAACATCATTAAATCACTGTGGATTGTATCTAACTCAACATTTATTTCGTAAGATTGACTTTGGTTTATGGGCACATTATTAAAATAAAAATTTCCAATTAATGATGAGTCAACGGTATTCATTAGTGTCATACTAATATGTGTAATTTCAACCGGCATTTCATTATAAAGCTCTATACTAATTATTCCTGTCTCTACATAAACATATTGAAAAGCATCGGGTCCTGGACGAGAATAATAACCAGCAGATTGTTGAGGTATAGGTGGGAAATAAGCAGAGCCATGTTCAATAGAGTACTCTACTCCTGCAGGGAAATTACTTCCTAAAACGGTATCTTCAATATTCTCACTTAATTGTAAAATGGTCATTCTAAAAGCATCCTCATAGTCATCAATCTCAATAGCTCCTAGTTCCATACTTTGGATAGAGTGCGGTTGATTCTCAACATCTAATAAGCTATCACTGTTAACTGTGGTAAAATTTTCATCACGATAAACAATACGAATAAAATTATCGTCGTCTATATGAATGTGATCGTCATCGGGTAAAAGATCGGATAATGTGGTTGTAGAGTTAATAAGTGGAATTGCTAATTGTACATCCATATTTAATTGGTTTGAGAGTTTACTCAAATCTTCATCCATACAAGAACTCAAAAAAGTGAGTATAGTAAACAACAAAAAAAGTACAGTTCTATTCATTAATTCTAAAATATAAGTGTACAAAATTAAGAAATTTCATCAATTATATCTTGTTAAGACTAACTTAGTTCTATTACCATACATCTAATAGAATAACAATCAGGTAATAACAACATATCTAGTTACATTCGGTATTTAATAGTAGTTTTGTAAGTTAATCAACTATTAAATAAATAACAAAATGACTTCAAAAATAGTTTACCAAAATGGATTAAGAACCGAAGCAACACATGTACAATCGGGAACAATTATAATTACAGATGCACCTACCGATAATAAAGGAAAAGGACAATCATTTTCTCCAACAGACTTAGTAGCAACTGCACTCGCTTCGTGTACTCTAACAATTATGGGAATTAAAGCAGCAGAAATGAATATCTCTATTGATGGGACTACAGCAGAAACAGAAAAAATAATGAGTGCGGAGCCTCGTAGAATTTCACAGATTAATATTCATATTTGTGTGCCCATTTCAGCATCTGATAAAACAAAAAAAATACTCGAAAAATCAGCATTAACATGTCCAGTTGCTAAGTCCTTGTCGAAAGATTTGACTAGTAATATTACTTTTTCTTGGAAATAAAAATCGAACACACAATTAACAAAATACATCATGAGAATTCTTATTATATTATTCTGTTTGCTAGTAGGTAACACTCTAAACGCACAAGACGATAAAACCCTTAGATCTATTTATGATTTAGCATTAACTGAAAGTACAGCTTACGAAAACTTGAGACATTTATGTAAAGACATTGGTGCTCGTTTAAGTGGGTCGGCAGAAGCCGACAGTGCAGTATTATGGGGAGAAAAGGTTTTAAACAACCTTGGATTGGACACCGTATATTTACAAGAAATAACTGTACCTCACTGGGAAAGAGGACGAAGAGAAAAAGCCTATTTTTATAATGAAAAAGGCAAAAACGCTGTAGATGTTTGCGCTTTAGGAGGTTCTGTACCTACAGGAATGAACCAATTTATTAAGGGAGAAGTTATTGAAGTACAAACTTTATCCGACGTAAACTCCCTACCTGACTCGATAGTAAAGGGTAAAATTATTTTTTACAATAGACCTATGGATCCAAAAAAAATAAGCACTTTTAGTGCTTATGGTTCTTGTGTAGATCAACGCTATTCTGGAGCGATAGAAGCAGCTAAAAAAGGAGCAATTGCTGTTGTAGTTCGTTCGATGAATGTACGCTCAGATGACTTCCCGCATACAGGTAGTATGGGATACGAATTGGGAACTGACTCTATTCCTGCCTTTGCTATCTCTACAAATGGCGCAGATTATCTAAGTGATAATATTCGCAATTTTAAAGGATTAGAACTTAGTTTGAAATCATTTTGTAAAACATATCCTGATAAAATTTCTTACAATGTAGTTGGAGAAATCAAGGGATCAAAATACCCGAAAGAGTATATTACTGTAGGAGGCCATTTAGACTCGTGGGACTTAGGAGAAGGCGCACATGACGATGGTGCAGGAATAGTACAATCTATTGAAGTATTGCATTTATTTAAGCTAATGAACATTAAACCTAAACACTCCTTGCGAGTTGTTTTGTTTATGAATGAGGAAAATGGAAATCGTGGAGGTATTCATTATGCTGAAAATGCCGCTTTAGAAAACGAAAAACACCTCATGGCACTAGAAAGCGATCGTGGTGGATTCTCTCCGAGAGGCTTTTCTGTAAGCGGTTCTGAAAAACAATTGAATTCAATAAAAAAATGGGCAAATTTATTTGAACCCTATGGAATACACGATTTTAAAATGGGTTTTGCAGGTGTTGACATCAATCCATTAAAAGATGATAAAATCTGTTTAATTGGATTGTCTCCAGACTCACAACGTTATTTCGATCATCATCATTCTGACAACGATGTTTTTGAAGAAGTAAACAAACGGGAACTTGAATTAGGAGCAGCAAGCATGACTTCGCTTGTCTTTTTAATAGATAAATATTGGATTTACTAGTTATATCTACTAAATATAATACGTTTTTAAGCTCATAAGCCTTCTAAATAAAAGTATTTTAAGGTGCATAACTAAGTAGATAGCTGTTTACCAAACTAGTATAAAATAGCATAAAAAAAACATTGTATTTTTTATCTCTAGCACTTGCACGCATTTAAAAATCGCCTATATTTGCACCGCTGATGTAAAGAAAGTTCTTTAGCAAAAATTGGTCTGGTAGTTCAGTTGGTTAGAATACCTGCCTGTCACGCAGGGGGTCGCGAGTTCGAGTCTCGTCCAGACCGCTTTTTTAACTTCTTTTTAGCATAAGCATATAATACTTTTTTTATTGTTGGTCTGGTAGTTCAGTTGGTTAGAATACCTGCCTGTCACGCAG
>CESE01021736.1_pt1 | contig 23432 bp, 18 predicted proteins | sample 350271 | NCBI WGS metagenome assembly CESE01 (sample SAMEA2621536, study PRJEB7988) | marine metagenome | isolation source: saline water (ENVO:00002010), including | reverse complement strand
ACCCATCCAGGTACTCACGTGCCTGCTTTTGGGAGTGGCGAGACTATTACGCCAGGTATTTATTCCGTAGCGGGAGCTGGGTCAATAGCTGGTACTGTGACGCTTGATGGACAGGGAGATACTAATTCAGTGTTTATCATTAAATTTGAAGGAGCTATTACCACGGGGGTTGGCGCAGAGGTTATTTTAACTAAAGGAACGCGAGAGGCTAATGTATTTTTGATTGCTGAAGGTGCTATTTCAATTGCGTCAGGCTGTGTGATTAGAGGATCTTTACTTTCTCATGCAGGAGCTATTTCGTTTGGTACAAATGCCAAAATAACAGGAAAGGTGCTTACAACAGAAGGAGCTATAACCTTTGCAGCTGGAGATACGGTAATTGCGCCTGAAGGTCCTAATACAATACCCTTATCGTGTTCAGGTAAGTTTACTCCTGCTGCTGCTGCTGATGTTCTTGGAAGTGTTGGAGAATTTGCTCTTTTTACTAGTAATGGTGCTGTAGCAAATACTGCTTCATCTGGAATTGTCGGAGACATTGCTACGAATGCTGGTTCCCTAAGCGGTTTTGGTACTTCAACTCATATTGGGTCTATGACTCCTTCAGCTGCCATTATTGCTCAGGCTAAGATAGATTTAGACTCCGCCTATGCTAGACTTATGAGAATAACTGTTACTGTTTCTAATCATGCTGCAGCTTTTGGATCTAGCGAAACTCTGACAAAAGGAGTATATTCTGTGACAGGAGCTGGTTCGTTGGCGGGGACCATTACGTTAAATGGTGAAAATGATCCCAATGCGATATTCATTTTTAAGTTTGGTGGGGCTTTTACTACAGCAGCAAAGTCTAAAGTAATTTTCATTAACGGAACACGGCGCTGTAACGTTTTTTGGATTGCCGAAGGTGCTATTAGTATGGGTACCTATACTTATATGAAGGGTACTGTTATTGCTCATGGAGGGGCGAATGATTTGGCGGCAGGTGGGTTTGTAGAGGGACGAATGCTTTCTACAGCTGGCGCTATAGGATTAAGTGCTGGTGTAGTCTATAACGATCCATTATGTTTTCCGGCTCCGGGTGCTGCATTGCCTATCGAATTATCAAGTTTTACTGCTACGATTAGAGATCAGCATGTTCAGATTGATTGGGTAACGTCGACTGAAATTAACCAAGATTATTTTAATGTAGAGCGATCGGGCTCTGCTGAAGGAATTAATTTTAACTCAATCAGCGAAATAGATGGTGCTGGAAATAGTGCTAAAACTTTAAGTTATTCTGCATTAGATAATGCTCCTTTATCAGGGTTGTCTTACTATCGACTAAAACAGACTGATTATGATGGAAGGGTTAGTTATTCTAATATTAAATCGGTAGAATTTAAGAATGCAAATGATTTCATTTTTGAGATCTATCCAAATCCATTCTCAGGCGAAACAGTTTTTCATTTTGATGAATACTTAGAAGGAGCGACTTTAGTAGTTTACAATTCATTTGGGCGAGTAGTAAAAGAGCTAAAAAATATTTCTGGTCAAACATTTACATTTCAGCGTGAAGATTTATCAAGTGGATTTTACTTTACTAAATTATTGCGTAATGATAAGGTAATGGGGACTAATAAATTAGTGATTATAGACTATAATTAAAATGGATAATCCACTCAATTATTAGAGTTATGGTTTCTATAAATTTAGACTTATAAGGTTAAGTATTAAATTTTGGAGTTTTGTGGAAGTTATGGATTTTGACTTTTGACGAAAAAGTGGAGTAAATCAGAAATGCATTAAGTAGTATTATCGAAGGGTTCGAATGGTTCTTTAAGGCAGAGTGTTATAAGAGTGGCGTTAAGGGTGTTGGAATCTTAATGATTTTATTATTGGGTGCTGTATTTGTTTATGGTGGTATTGCGGTTTTTATATATTTAGCTTACAGTTTATTAGCGAATTTATTTTAATAAACCATCAGAACCGATAAAGGGAGAGGTTTTAGTAAGTTTTTACTAAAATTTAAAATAGGAATAATCTAAAGTGGTTTTATACAAGGCACATTGAATGTCTAGGCTTTCTGTAATAATAGGATTATTCTCATCCAGCGGATATAGGGCATTGGTTATAGCCTAAATGTTTGGCTAATTATGGTTTTTATATCTCCAACTGAGTTCAATTTTAAAAAACCAACTCAATTTAAAAGTGTTCAAAGCTGTAAAAGTCATTGTGCAATAAGAGGCCAGCATTCACTAGTATATTTCACATAATTAGCCACTAATTTTTTGTCCTAGTTTATAAATTTTAGCGTTTTCATAATAGCGTTAATAGAGTGTTGATATAGCTTTTTAGTCGAGTTCTAAAACAACGGCTATGCCATGATTTCTTGCTGAAAATAAGGCTGTTTAGTGCATACTTTTCGATGTAAGTGCATAATTTTCGATATAAGTAATATCCGAGTCATTCTAATTAGCTTTGCACAGTTATAAAATTAGAGTAATTCTAATACACTAATTAAACGTTAATATTCTTGAGAGGAATTGTAAAAATCAAATTATGAAAACACTTTTAACAAACGCAGTTATATTCTCTTTGTTTCTATGTTTACCTAGATTAACATTTAGTCAAACAATTCAGTTAGGAGCACTTTCAACTTTTCAGGCATATACAGGAGCGGGTGCAGTAACAAACTCGGGAACCTTTAAAGGTGATGTTGGAACAAGCATAGGAGTATTAAGTGGATTTGACGTAACATCAGATTTTATTGGTACAGCATTTAATAGTGATTCTGTAACCAACCAAGCTAGAATAGATATTCTGAGGGTATACATTCATCTTAATAACATTTTCGTCACATATCCAGGCACCCATGCTCCGATTTTTGGAAATGGTGAAACTATCACAGCTGGTGTTTATTCTGCAGCTGGTGCTGGATCATTAGCAGGACAATTGACTCTTGATGGAGGTGGAGATACTAATGCTGTATTCATAATCAAATTTCAAGGAGCATTTACAGCTGGGGTTGGATCAGAGATCATTACAACAAAAGGAACGCGAGCTGCTAATATATTTTGGATTGCTGAAGGTGCTATTTCTATTGGGGCAAACAGTAAGATACAAGGATCTTTATTTTCACATCCTGGTGCTATTTCACTAGGTACAAATGTAGATTTAAAAGGAAAAATGCTTGCTACACAAGGTGCAATAACCATTGCAAATGGTAATGTGGTAGCTGGCCCTTCTAGCGATATTACCATTCCAGTAGAATGTACAGGTAAGTTCACTCCTGCACCTGCTGTTGATGTTTTAGGAACTGCTGGAGACTTCACTCTCTTTACTAGTTCTGGTGCGGTTGCGAATACTTCGTCATCTGGAATTGTTGGCAATGTTGGAACAAATGGTGGTGCTGTGACTGGTTTGCTTTCTTCAACTCATGTTGGATCTTCTGTGCCTTCAGCGGCTATTATGGCGCAAGCAGCAAAAGATTTAGATACAGGTTATAGCAAACTTGTTAAAATAGCAGTTACAGACTCTGGTCATGCTGCAGCTTTTGGTTCCGGAGATACCATGGACGCAGGAGTTTACTATATTGGTGGTGCAGGATCTTTATCAGGGACAATTACATTAGACGCTAACAATACTCCTGATGCAGTGTTTATTTTCAGGTTCAATGGTGCCTTTACAGCAACAGCACAATCAAGAGTAATTTTTATTAATGGAACACGTCGTTGTAATGTTTTCTGGATCTCAGAAGGAGCTAGTTCCTTAGGTGCTTTCGCTTACATGAAGGGAACAGTTCTAGCAAATAAAGGGGCAAATAATATCGGGGCCGGTGGATTTATAGAAGGAAGAATGCTTTCTACAGGTGGTGCAATAGGATTAAGTACTGCTGTAATTTATGATGATCCTTTGTGTTTTCCTCCTTTGAATGCCCCTTTACCTATTGATTTGTCCAGCTTTACTGCCAAAATACAAGATGAACATGTTCAGATTGATTGGATAACTGCTACTGAGATTAATCAGAATTATTTTAATGTTGAACGCTCTGGTTCTTCTGATGGGGTTAACTTCACCTCCATCAGCCAAATAGATGGCGCTGGGAATAGTTCACAAACCTTAAGCTATTCAGCAATAGACGTTGCTCCATTATCAGGGGTGTCTTACTATCGCTTAAAACAGACGGATTATGATGGGGGAATTAGCTATTCTAATATTAAGTCAGTAGAATTTAATATTACGAATGATTTCATTTTTGAAATCTATCCAAATCCATTCTCAAGCGAAACAGTTTTTCATTCTAGTGAAAACTTAGAAGCCGCAAGTTTATTAGTTTACAACTCATACGGTCGAATAGTAAAAGAACTGAAGAATATTACTGGTCAATCATTTGTGATGCAACGGGAAGGTTTATCAAGTGGATTATACTATACTAAATTGTTACAAGATGACAAAATAGTAGGCACTAATAAGTTAGTAATTACCGACTAATGCAAAGACGAGAGAAAAGTATAGAAGCTACTTGAATAGGATCCAACTAATATAGTTGGAGGTGATTATATCAATTCGTTGAAGCTTCTTATACCTTAAGCTTTCTGCTTACATCATTTCCGAGTAAAATAGGACAAACAGAGTAATTTTTTTATAGAACTACATTGTCTAATACCTTAATATTTAAAATTTTAGCGGTATAATTCATGGACTAAATTGAAACTAACTGGTTTTATATACGGACAAATCTTCCGCGGAAGCAACAAAATTTTACGGGATGTTAAGAAGTGTCCTCTTTTTTGTGTTATTTAAAAATAACCATTGAAACACTAAATCCGAATCTTCTTAACTTCTCTCAATTGCCCAACCTTCATGTTTTGCAACTCAAGGCGTTCAATAGAAACTCTTACCAATCGTAAACAAGGAAAACCAACTGCAGCACACATTTTTCTTACTTGTCGGTTCTTGCCTTCGGTAAGCGTAATTTCAATCCAACTGGTAGGTACATTTTTTCGGAATCGAACAGGTGGTTCGCGATCGGGCAGAGCAGGAGTGTCAATTACCTTTGCAACACAAGGTTTTGTCTGGTGTTGAGTTTTTCCAACTTTGATAGAAACACCATTTTCTAATGCCAAAATTGCTTCGGTAGTAACAACAGTATCGACTTGCACCCAATAGGTTCGATTGTGATTATTTTCAGGGTTTAGCAATTTAAAGTTCAACTTCTTGTCATTACTTAATAAAAGTAGGCCCTCACTATCTTTATCTAATCTTCCGATAGGGTATATATCCTTAGGTAAATCAATCAACTTAGACAACCCAGGATTGCCATCTTCATCGGTAAATTGGCTTAAATAACCAAAAGGTTTGTAGAATATAAAGTATCTGAAGTCAATTTTATCTTCTTCCATTTTGGGGCATTTTTATTGTTTTCTTAATAGCTTTTTATACTCTTCAATTTCATCTCTATATCTAGCGGCTTCAATAAAATCCAATTCCTTAGCAGCCTTTTCCATGAGCTTTCTTCGGTCTTGTATTTGTTTTTCAATCTCGGTATTTGACATGTATTTTACAACTGGATCAGCTGCTAGAGAACTCATTTCGGGTTCAATATACGCTTTGCTTAACTTTCTTCCTACTCCTGCTATAGCCGACTGTTCAATGATTTGCTCTTTAGATTTTACCAGCGCTTTTGGACTCAAGCCATGAAACTCATTGTATTGCATTTGCTTAGTGCGCTGTCGGTCGGTTTGATCCATAGTTTTACGCATGGATTCTGTTATTTTATCTGCATAAAAAATTACTCGTCCGTCTATGTTTCTTGCCGCACGTCCTGCTGTTTGTGTCAGAGCTCGTGCTGACCTTAAGAAACCCTCTTTATCTGCGTCAAGAACGGCAACCAAAGAGACTTCCGGTAAATCTAGTCCTTCACGAAGTAAGTTGATACCTACCAAAACATCAAACACCCCTAAACGCAAATCCCTAAGGATTTCAACACGTTCAATGGTATCGACATCGCTATGAATGTAGCGACATTTTATATCCAATTTACTCATGTACTTCGTAAGCTCTTCGGCCATCCGTTTGGTCAAAGTAGTTACCAATACACGCTCGTCTTTTTCAATTCGAAGTTGTACTTGTTCCAATAAGTCATCTACCTGATTGATACAAGGTCTTACTTCAATAACTGGATCTAAAAGACCTGTAGGGCGAATGACTTGTTCTACGATAACACCACCGCTGCGTTCCAATTCAAAATCGGCAGGGGTTGCGCTTACAAATACTGTTTGAGTCATCATAGACTCAAATTCTTCGAATTTTAAAGGCCTATTATCCATTGCAGCAGGCAGTCGGAATCCGTAGTCAACTAAATTGACTTTACGGCTTCTGTCACCTCCATACATTGCTTTAACTTGCGGAATGGTCTGATGACTTTCATCGATTACCATCAAGTAATCATCAGGAAAATAATCTAATAAACAGAACGGTCGTGTTCCTGGAGCACGCTGATCAAGATAACGAGAGTAGTTCTCAATACCAGAACAATAGCCTAATTCACGCATCATTTCAAGATCGTAATTTACTCTATCGTCAATCCGTTTTGCCTCTAAATGTTTTCCTTGCTCTTTAAAATAGTCAATGTGTTCTAGCAAATCGTGCTGAATTTGCTTCATGCTATTTTGCAAGGTGTCTTTAGAAGTAATAAATATATTGGCGGGATAAATATTGATGCTCTCTAAGGCGGTTATGGTTGTTCCATGCTCAGGGTTAAAGGTTTCGAGTGATTCTATTTCATCTCCCCAAAAAAGTATACGGACTGCAAAATCCGAATATGCTGGAAAAATGTCAACGGTATCGCCAGTTACGCGGAAGTTGCCACGTTTAAATTCTTCAGTTGTTCTTGAGTAAAGGCAGTCAACGAACTGGCCTAATAATTTATTCCTAGAAACAACAGTTCCAACTTCAATTGTGATTAGATTTTTGTTGAATTCGACAGGATTTCCAATTCCATAAATACAAGAAACAGAAGCGACTACTAAAACGTCTCTTCGGCCGCTCAAAAGCGATGAAGTAGCACTCAAACGAAGCTTTTCGATTTCTTCGTTTATACTCATGTCTTTCTCAATAAACGTATCGGTCGTCGGTAAATATGCCTCGGGTTGATAGTAGTCGTAGTAACTCACGAAATATTCAACCGCATTGTTTGGAAAGAACTGTTTGAACTCTCCATAAAGCTGAGCAGCGAGGGTTTTATTATGGCTTAATACCAAGGTAGGTCGATTCAATTCTTTAACCATATTGGCCACGGTAAAGGTTTTTCCCGACCCTGTAACTCCAAGAAGTGTTTGAAACTGCTCGCCTTGCTCAATTCCTTTAACCAACGATTTAATCGCTTGTGGCTGATCTCCAGTAGGTTCAAAAGGAGATATGAGTTCAAAATCCATTCTGCAAAATTAGTGGAAATGAGTAGCATAGAGCTGCTAGATTAAGACGTAATTTAACCTACCGATTGTCTTATTTCAAAATTATTAAAAGTCACAAGAAGCGAGCGATTCGAAACAGTCAATCGTCATCTCCGGGCGATATGGAATCTATTTTGAAGTTGTAAGAGATTTCTTGTCAAGTTGTAATGACGTAATTTCTTGAATTAGTTCGGAATAGTTCTTTAAATTTGTGCCTATGTTTTGGAAGCGACTACTGTATTACCTAGATATTACCTCGCTCTTTAGAAAAAGAAAAGGGGCAAGAGATATTAACTTATCACTCATGCATGGCATGAACAGAATTACCATTTCGGTGTTTCTTGTTTGCCTTGTTATTATGTTGATTAAGTTTCTATCCTAAATTTTTTTACTGTCATTCTTAACTCGTACGCCCAAATTATTGAACACCAAATAATTGGTGTTGAAAGTTTGCATTTTATTCAATACTAAACCAATATGGTTGAGCTAGGGAGCACAATTTTAAATTCGTTCCAGGAATTGGATTTGCGACAGAGGCATTAAGGGCAATAAAAGAATTTCTAATCAGTGAACTTGGAAAGCATAAACTGAAAGGTTCTGTTGATCCAAGAAATAGTGCTTGCATAAAATGCTCCAAAATATAGGAATGCAACAAATTAGTTATTCCGTAAAATTCTACAATTTAATAGGAGATTTGGGCAGCTGATTTAGTCTGCCAACTGCAAGTATAGACGCTTACTTAGTCTTTCCTTCAAAATAGACTTTCTGTTTGGCATCGCCCGACTCAGGGTAAGAATCATTAGACAAGTCTAAATCAGCCACACGACCTTCTGGATCAAGTACAATTGACTTTATTTTATCCTTTTTTATTGGAATAATCAATCTGTAATTTGGATGCGTCCATGGCCAAGAACTGCAAATGGTAGTGTTTGTTTTTTCTGAAAAATTCTTTTCGCCACGCATATTAAATAGTGGAATATAGAATCGTTGCTGTGAATCATCATTTAACGTAACCAACATTTCAGTAGGCATGGGCATTTGACCAATTCGCTCAATGATTACTTCCGTATTCTTTTTGCTTTCGTTCACTTCTGCAATTCCATAATCAATAGTTTTAGTGCCACCAATCCAGAGTGTGAAATACCAGTCCAAGTCCATATCTGCCGCTTTTTCCATTACGCGTTTAAAATCATCTGGAGTAGGGTGCTTGTATCTCCAAGTATAGTAATACTCTCTCATTGCAGGAAAGAAAATATCGTCTCCAACTATGTATGAAAGTTGGGAAAGAAAGGTAGCCCCTTTGTAGTAAGAATTAATACCATATACTCGATTCGAATGAAAGTAATCTGCATGAGTACTCATTGGTTCATAGTCCTTGTCAATTGCTATTCTTCGGTAATTTTTCAGAGCTGCAGCAGCTGGATTTGTAAGTCTTCTATGAAATAGAGAATCTAAAACGTGGTACTGAGCAAATTGTGTAAATCCTTCATCCATCCACGGATATTTATTTTCATTAGTAGCAAGAAGGCCATAATACCAGCTGTGCAGCGATTCGTGAACAGTTACACTGACCAATCCTCCGAATGAACCTGTACCCGAAATTAAAGTAGCCATTGGATATTCCATACCTCCATCTCCACCCTGAATAACTGAATATTGTTTGTAAGGGTATTCTCCAAACATATTATTTACGATACTAAAACTTTCCTCGGTGTAGCTTTGCAGTTTTTGCCAGTTATTGGCAATGTTTGAATCATTTTTATAGATAAAATGTAAGTCCAATCCAAAAGAAGTTTTTCTGATGTCATGGATATAGTCTGGATCGGCAGCCCAAGCAAAGTCATGAACCTTTGGGGCAATAAAATGCCAAGTCAATTCTTTAGAGTTTGGTCGTTTAACTTTTGATGCTTCTATATATCCATGCCCAATTTCTTCCGGATTTTGCAGATAGCCCGAGCCACCGATAGTAAAGGAAGAATCAATTGTAATTTTTACATCAAAATCACTCCAAACACCATGGAACTCTCTTCCTACATAAGGGTCAGTCATCCAGCCATCTTTATCGTATTCAGCCATTTTAGGATACCACTGTGTCATGCTATATGCAACTCCTTCCGCATTATCTCTTCCCGAACGTCTGATTTGAACAGGTACTTGAGATTCAAATTCCATATTAAAGGTCGATGATTTTCCAGGAAGTAACGGAGTGTTTAACATTACGGTCAATAACGTTTGATCAATGCTCCATGTAACATCGTTACCGTTTTGCTTTAACGTTTCAATTTTTTGGTAGCCGATTTCGTTTTCAGACAATTTTTTGATTCTATCTCCGACTCTTGAATCAGGGTCCTTAATAGATCTAGATCGGGCATCCATCATACTTCCCGGTTGAAAAGCATTGAAGTATAAGTGATAATAAACCTTCTTTAAAGTGTCAGGACTGTTGTTGAAATACTTCAGTTCTTGCGAGCCAGTCACTTTATGGTTGTCCACATTTAAGGCAACTTCCATTTTATACTCGGCACGCTGCTGCCAATATCCATTTTGTGCAAATGAGAGTTGAATAAGAGAAATAAATAGTAAAATGAGACTTAACGGTTTTTTAGACATTGCTTTTTTGTTGGGAAGCCGAAAGTAACACCTTTGTCTGAGAATATAGATTGAAATACAACAATGGAAAATAAGAAGGACGTAAAAGGAGATTGGGAGTCTTTAAGAGAGCAATTAAAGGAAGAAGGCAATTATCCAAAAGTGTATTTGTTTAAGTTTATCGTACCTGGTGATAATCGCTCTATAGCTTTGCTTCAAGCAGTTTTTGGAGAAGAGGCTCAAGTAAACTTGCGGATGTCTAAAAATGGAAAATACGCAAGCTTTTCGGTAAAAGAAATGATGTTGGATACCAATTCTATTATCGAACGCTACGAAAAGGCAATGCGGATAGAGAGTTGTATGTCGCTGTAGTTTTGCATTTACAGGTCTTTTTATTTCGTCATTCTACCGAAAGTTTTTGAGATTAACGAGAATTCCGACAGAATTCCAATGGATCTGGGTTTACTTAATTAAACGTTCCTTTTGAATAACTCTTGAGAAATCCAGGCTCAAGTGAGTGCTTAGTTTCTAGTTTTGAAAAAACAATAAACTGGAACTTATGAAGCGATTTTTTATCATTGCTCTACTCTTTATTTTTGCCGCACCAATTTTCGGTCAAAAACTCGATTATTATTCAAGACACGTTACTAAAAATGGTGAAATGCAGCAACTTACTGTTCCAGTTCTCATTGGAATGAATCTAGTTCTTGGTTCTGTGGTTATTAATGAAGATGGCGTTGAAAAGAAGACGAAATTAAATCCAGAGGATATTGTCTACTCAAACGATTCAAAGAATAGTCAAGTAGTAATTTGGGAAATCTTGCAAGATGTAGGGCCTCACAAAATAGTGGTTTATAACTTCGATAAAATTGCAGATGAGCGAGAAATGTGTTTTATGTTGGGTAAAATGAAGGATTGTTATCTTAATATTTATCCCTTCCAAAAATAGAAATGGAATTTAGATTCAAAATTTTGAGTGGTGGATTTTTGCTTTTGCAACTCATTTTTGGGCTTTCTTCTTGTGCTCAAGTTGAAAAACAAAATCAACAAGTTCCTCTACAACAGTATTTTGATCAGTGGCTTAGCCAGTCTAACCTAGTATCTGCTTCTATTGGTGTTCTAGTTAAAAATGAAGCTGGAGAAGTTGTTTTGGAGTACAATTCTAATCAATCATTAGTTCCTGCTTCAACTCAAAAACTACTTACAACTGCTTTTGCACTTGAGCAGTTAGGGCCTCGTTTTCAGTTTGAAACTAAAATTTGGCACACTGGGAGGATTGATGCATCTGGACTGCTTAACGGTGATCTCTGGATTCAAGGTGGAGGAGATCCTACGCTCGGTTCCGATCGTTTTGGAGGACTGGAAAAACTCAAACAAATTTGGGTAAGCGAAATCCAAAAGGCTGGTATTAAATCCATTTCAGGATCTGTTAAAGTTGATGCTTCAGTATTTCCTAAATACTCAACTCCTAGAACTTGGATTTGGGAAGATTTAGGTAATTATTATGGTGCAGTTCCAAGTGGGCTTTCTTTTCATGATAATACCTACAAAATGCTGCTTAACTCACCATATGAAGTAGGTCAGGTTTGTGGGGTGGTTCGCACCGAACCCAAAATGAAACACTTGATTTTTGATTCTCAAGTAACGGCTTCAAATGACCGTGCTGACAATGCTTATATATACGGAGCTGAAGGCAGCACGCTTCGGTACATTAAAGGAACGATCCCAAAAGGTCGCAAAGAGTTTTCTATAAAAGGCTCAATTTCAAATCCCGAATTAGTCGCTGAGCGCTGGTTAGTTGAGGTTTTAACTCAAAAGGGAATACCAGTAGTTGGGAATACCTTTAATGATGATCAAAAGCAGCTTTTGTATACACATAAAAGCCCGTATTTAGCTGAAATTGTAACCCTTACGAACAAGTATAGCATTAACCTATATGCGGAGCATTTGGCGATTTGGTTGAACGAAAACCGAGGAGAAAAATTAACTGTAGAGTTAGGTGCGCAAAGTGTAAAAGAAGGAATTCGTAAAATGGGAATCGATACCAAAGGAATGTTTCTGGTTGACGGAAGCGGCCTTTCAAGGTTCAATGCAGTTTCGGCAAATCACTTAGTTGAAGTTTTGAATTATATGACGAAATCGGAAAATGCTTCTGTTTTTATAAAATCATTGTCTGTTGCAGGAGAATCAGGAACTTTAAACCGAATGTTTGCTGGTAGTCCTGTGAAAGGAAAAATTAAAGCTAAGAGCGGATACATGGAAAGGGTAAGAAGTTACGCAGGGTATATTGAAACACTGCAGGGTGAGAAACTTACCTTTTGTATTTTGGTTAATAATTATGAAGGTTCTGCTTCCGAAACTAAGCATCAGATTAAAAAGTTGTTGGAGCACTTGGCGGTTGGTGGTTAATTGATAGCTATAATAGCACCAACACTCGAACCAAAATCCTACTAAATTTATTTCAGCACCTCTAGTAATCTAACTCCTATCGACTGCAGACAGCCTGATTTACATTCAGGAGCTGCTATGGGAGGATAATGATTGTGAGCTTTTCATAGTACTATTATAAGTTTTTTAAAATCAAAAAAGCCCTACCGAAATAAATCGATAGGGCTTTCATTATCTTAAAAGAGAACTCTAGTTATTCTCCATTTTTTCCATTTCCTTATCAAAGGTTGCTTTGAACTTTTCGTAATTGTAATCAATTTTCAAGTTCTCGTCTTTTTTAAGAGTTGCGTTGTATTTACCAACTAAATCATCTCCAGATAATTCAATAGCTACGTAATATTTAAATTTTCCTTCTGTAGTTTTAGTAACTTTTTCACAAATGGTTTTAGTTCCACTAAGTGATTGGTTAACTACTGTTCTTGCATTAGACTCAAAACGTTCTAATACTTCTTCTTTATTATTAAATTCAGATGACTTTACGTAATTATCTCCTACAACTTTCATTGTAGTGTTAATGTCTCCTGCCAATTGTTCTTTAGCTGAAGACATTGCTTTTTTACGAGCGGTCATTTGATCTAAACTTTCGCCAATTGCATTAGCACGGAAATATTTCTTATTTGAGAAATAATCTGGACCAGAACAATATTGAGTTAAAAGAACTTCGCCTTCTTTCTTAGGAGTTGACTTTTTATTTTTACATGAAGTAAAAGTTACAGTCATTGCAAGGATTGCTAATGATGCAATTGAAAATATTCGTTTCATAATATTTGCTTTAGAGTTATTTAAGTTTTGAGTCTTTAATCAATATCAATGCCAAAGTTAGACAGTTTTCGTTTTTTTACCGAAAAGAGTTCGTTTCTTTTTAGGTTCTTGGAAAAACATAAGAATAAGTACCGGTAAGAAAAACAGGTCACTTAATACTGCGAATAGGAGCGTAAGGCTAACTAATAGCCCAATGTAGAACGTGCTGGATATAGCAGAACCAACTAGAATTAAAAATCCGCTACAAAGAATAAGGCTGGTTACTATAATTGCTTTACCGGTAGAAAGGTAGGTTCGTTTAAGAGCGTATACAATACTCTTTCCTTTATTTAATTCGATGCGCAGTTTGCTCATGAAGTGAATGGTATCATCAACCGCAATTCCAAAGGCAATCGCAAATATGATAGAAGTAGAAATTTTAATAGTTATTCCAGCAAGCCCCATAAAACCGGCAATAACGAGTAAGGGCAGTAAATTAGGAAGCACCGCTATAATGATCATTCTGAACGATTGAAAGAGAACTCCCATGATAATAGCAATAATGATAAATGCAATGGTGAGACTAGAAATAATATTATTGGCTAAAAACTCATTCGTTTTATCCACTAAAAACGGCATTCCAGTTACTCTAAATACAAATAGATCTTTGTTGACGTTCGCTGTCAAATACTGTTCAAATTTCTGATTTTTGATCCGCATTTGTTTACCTCCGACGTCTTTAACCTTAGCATTTATTCTGCCTTCATAGCCATTGTCTGTGACGTAACTGCGAATATTGGCTTTTGGTAATCTGCGGAGGCCACGTTTGATTTTTTTAAGTTCACTTTTAGTTGCTGGAAGTTTGTACTCTTTATTTTTACCTCCATTCATTGCTCTTCGGGTGCCTTTAATGAACGTGTTTGGAGAAACTATAAAACCAGCCCCATAAACTTCCTTGATTCCAGCTTCGATCTTGTCTACCTCTTGCATTACTTCTAAGTCAAAGAAGGAGCGATTAGTGTCTTTAAGTGTAATGGCCATCTCAAATGGTCTAAACCCAGAGAAGTTCTCTTCAAAGAAACTGTAATCGTTTCTCATTTCTTCACCACTAGCATAATCGTCTAAGAACTTATTATCAAATTCCAGTTGGTGAATTCCAATAAATGAAATGCACATTACGACTAAAACAACACTGAATATTTTTTGTCGTTGAGGTATAACCCACAAGAATAATGTGTGCAATCTTTTTGACCAAAAAGAATCATCGCTATGTTTACCCTTAACCTTTGGAGTCTTCATTAAATAGAGTAGGGCGGGTAATAATGAAAATGAAAGTAAGAAAGCCACATAGACACCTATAGCGGTAATCCATCCGAATTCTTTTATCGGTAAGATCATGGCGGTGTACAGCGATAAGAATCCAACAGCAGTTGTAAAAGCGGTAAAGAAAGTTGCTAGACCAATTTCCTTGAAAGCTGTGGTTAAAGACTCCAATTTGGTCTTTTTCTTTCGAAGTTCATCGAGGTACTTTTCTACAATGTGAACCACATTAGAAATACAGACTACAAATAGAATTGTGGGTAAGAGTGTAGTCATAAAGTTGATTGGTTTTCCGATCAAAGTCATAAATGCAATCATCCATAAAATGGTAATTCCCACGACGGCCATCGGAATCAATATTCCCCAAAGAGATCGAAAAGAGATATAGAGAAATACGATTAATAAAATACAGGAAAGAGCCATGAATAACATCAAATCAGACTCCATTTTTCTGATAAAATAGAAGGCACCTTTTATTTTCCCAGCAACATGGGCATCGTCAAATTGATAGGATTCAATAATTGATTCTATCTCAGAAATAGTTTGGTCATTTTGTGTTCTATCGTCAGATGGTTTTATCTTTAGAAACAGGCTTACTTTTTTTCCATCTTCCGAGAACAATGAACCTTTTAAACCTGGAGTATCATATACTCTAGCTGAGTCTGTATCGTAAAGTTCAGGCTGTGAAACATGAATGTAAGAACTTTTAATTACGCCAAGTGGACCAATAATGGGGTTGTCTATATTGGTTGGTGAAGCAACTTTTTCGATATAGCCTTTCATTTCAAAAACGGAAGTGAGACTGTCTATCTTTATTAAAAAGTCTTCTTGAAAAACCCCTTCATCATTACCTATTCCAACCAGCAGAAAATCATTATCAGATTCAAAACGGTCAATATGCTCCCAATAAAATTGAAGATCCTCATCACTTGGCGGCAAAAACTTCTCAAATTTGTAATCAAACTTCACTTGGGGTAATAGAGAAATTGCCGCAAGGGTTATGAGCCCAACGCAGACTAGGACTACAATTGACAGTGTTTTTCTTAACTTATGATTAAGCATAGGCTTTTAAGGGCTGCAAAACTAATCTAAATGAAATTCTATCAGAATGAATTTGGTATTGAATTCATATTAAATATTGACATAAAATTTGAAGGATACTTCATACTTAAAATCTAAAATGCTAATCAGTTTTTAGAATATGCTACATTTGATTTTCACAATTAAATTCCGCTGTAATGAAGTACTTCCAATCCTTAATAATTCTCAGTTTATGTCTATTTGTTTTTAATGGATTTGGACAAAAAACCAATCAAGGAACCAATTATGTAGTCGTAAAAATCTATGAACCAATTCATAAATCCGGAGAAATTATTATAGCCTATGGTAAAGATAAATCGGAGCGTATTGCTGTTGAAAAATTGGACTCTGAGCATCATGAGTATAACTCCAACAAACTAGTTGATATTTTTAATCGTTTAAATGATGAAGGGTTCGAGCTGATTTCATCATCCTCTTCCGCTCATGGAAATCCAGCCTCAATTCTACATGTAAATTCTTTTGTTTTTGGTCGAAAAGATTAGGCGTGTATTATCAAAATAAAATATGTTGGATTACTGGAGCGTCATCAGGTATTGGTGAAGCAATTGCTTATGAATTGGCCAAACATGGAGCTCATTTAGTTTTATCTGCAAGAAGTGAAGCTAAGCTTTCTCAAGTAGCGAAACGTTGTATGCAGCATGGAGCAGCGGAGACACTTGTATTGCCTATTGATTTAGGTGTCCCCTCCAGCATAGCAGATGCATTCAAAAGCTTTCAAGAAAAATATACACATCTCGATTTACTAATCAATAACGGAGGAATTAGCCAGCGGGCGGTTGCAGCAGAAACTAATTCTGATGTGGAACGCAACATTATGGAGGTAAATTATTTTGGAACAATTTACCTTACCAAGTTGGTGATGCCAATATTAATGCATCAGAAGAGCGGCCAATTGGCGGTAACGTCAAGTATCGCAGGAAAATTTGGATTTCCATTAAGAACGTCTTACTCTGCCAGTAAGCATGCGGTACAAGGATATTTTGAATCACTTCGAACTGAATTATTGCCATATAATATTGGAGTCAATATTATTATTCCAGGAAGAGTAAGAACAGAAATATCCAAACATGCTTTGGACGGAAAAGGAACGGCAACAGAGACAATGGACAAGGGACTGGATGACGGAATTAGTCCTGAAATTGCTGCAAAGAAAATCGTGAGAGATTTAGCAAAAGGAAAAAAAGAAATTTTAGTTGGAGGTAAGGAACTTCTAATGGTTTTCATTAGAAGATATACACCTTGGTTATTTTATAAAATAGTGAGTAGGATTAGTCCTACCTAGAGATTATGGGAGTTGTTATAAGCGGAATTCAGCAAATTGGTATTGGAATTCCAAACGTTCAAGAAGCTTTTGATTGGTATAGAAAGCACTTTGGTATGGATATTAAAGTTTTCGAAGAAGCAGCAGAAGCAGCTTTGATGCTTCCATATACTCAAAACGAAGTAAGAAGTAGACACGCTATTCTTTCTTTGAATAATCAAAGTGGTGGTGGGTTTGAAATTTGGCAATACACCAGTCGAACTCCGGTAATGCCAGATTTTGAGATTGCACTGGGCGACTTAGGGATAAACGCCTGCAAAATAAGAACCTACGACGTTGAGTCGACATTCAATAAATTTCAAAAATTGGGTGTAAACATACTTACTGAGCTTAAAAATGATCCTAAAGGAAACCCAACGTTTTATCTAAAAGACCCATATGAAAACGTTTTTCAAATGGTTCAGGACAGCTATCGATTCCGAAATACCGGAGATTCAACGGCAGGGCCAATGGGCTGCTCTATTGGAGTCACTGATATTGAAAAGTCGTTGACATTGTACCGAGATATTTTGGGCTACGATAAAATATTAGCTGACGAAACTGCGGTTTTTGACGATTTTAATGGATTAAATGGTGGAAAAGAAAACTATCGTCGATTGGTTTTAACGCATAGTAAACCGAGGCAAGGATCGTTTAGTAGAATGATGGGGCCATCGGAAATTGAATTGATTGTTGCAAAAGATAGAACTCAGAAAAAGATTTTCGAAGGCAGGGATTGGGGAGATAGAGGCTACATTCATTTATGTTTTGACATAAACGGAATGGATGAATTAAAAGAACTTTGCGCTTCAAAAGGCTACCCGTTTACAGTAGATAGTGCCAATAGTTTTGACATGGGAGAGGCAGCGGGACGATTTTCCTACATAGAAGACTCTGATGGCTCATTAATTGAATTTGTTGAAACCCATAAGTTGCCAATAATGAAAAAGCTAGGCTGGTATAAAAACTTAAAAAACCGTGATCCAAAAAAACCATTACCCGATTGGATGCTGAAGGCAATGTGGTATACAAGAGTGAAAAATTAAAATAGTACTAACCTTATTGGAAAAGTTACCGTTTAGGGTTAGTATACAGGAACAAATTCTCTGATTTTTGTTCAATATCCGGTATCTTTGAACCCCTATATTAAACTGAATTAATGAGCGCATTGCGTGGTTTCGTAGTCCTATGTTTTCTGATTCTGCTTCAGATAACGGCTTATGCGCAGCGCCCTAGAATTATAGATGGAAATAGAACTGCAAGCGCAACTCCGCAGTGGATTCATTGCAACGGAATTGGTTATATGCTCTTTATTCAAACCACAATTTCGACAGGTGGATACACTATTAATTGGGGATTTGAAACCTTTTAATATCACTTTGAGTGATTCAAGCGCAGGATAATCGTATCGAGAAGCTGAAATATTGGAGTTATGGATAATTTCTTCTTCGTTACATTCTTAAAAAACACTCAACGGACCGTATCTTAAGAACAGATAAAGAAAGTCGCTTTATGATTCCTTGTCCAAAGTTTTAAGAACTACCTGTGCTCGGGATTTTTCTCCAGCAGTACCGGTTTGTGAAATCAATTCCAATATAGGTTTAAGCTCATTTTTGATTTCTGGATACTTTTTAGCAAACTCCATAAGAATGAATATACACCAAGCTCTAACCGCAACAGCTGATTGCGGGTTGTTTAGCAACTCAAAACAAAGGTCCATAAGTACTCCGCTATTTTCCTTTGGAATCTCATTTTGACCTAATATTTTCAAATAAGTTCTTTGCAGCGATTCGTTATTCGACGCGCTAAGAAACATTATCATTTGGCTAAGGTAAGGACGAACTGTTTCTTTAGAAATTTGGTTGAGGTGATCTAAAACCCACGCTGAACGCCAATCGATTTAATCTTAACCTTCTGCAATACACTCAAAAACTGCATCAATAAGCTTAGGATCATATTGTGCCAAATGAGCAATACGCAAGACGTTTTGCTTGGAACGATTTTCCAATAATTCAGTTTCAAGCCACAATTTCAGGTCTTGATCTTTTGGAATCATGGAGGTGGAAAACCTGTATTCGTAATGCAAGGAACTGGACCTTCCCAACCGCAACGAGGTCTGTATGTGAAGTTAATTTGGTTTGAGGAAGTATCTGATACTACAAAAGCATGGTTGCATTGTTCTTTCCATTGCGAATAACACTCCTGATCAAATTCCCAATCGCTATTTTCTAAACCTTTAATCATTTCAGGATCAGACTTATAACCTTCTTTAACGCAGTAACCTCCGTTGATTAGTTCTGCAGTAGCTGAGCCTTCCATAGTTGTAACCAACTTCATTGGAGTTCCGTTATCAGCTTTTACATAAAAAACAAATTCCTGAGCAGCTTCACCTTTCATTCTTATATTTTCCATTTCATCTGATGGTGCAGCTCCTCCACAATAGGGCTGAATCACTTGAATAGAGAAGGTTACTGTTTTAGTTTCCTTTTGCACTTCATTTTTAGTTCCTTCTGTAGATACTTTTTTCTCTGAATTCTTACAACTTAAAAGTGCTAGAATGCATAGTAGTGATAGCAGTTTATTCATAATACAAATCTAGTATTTCAAGCGTTATATTTGGCGCTGAAAATGAATCTAACAAATGGTACTTCCCGTTGGTTATTAAATTATAGTCTAGGTATGCGCAGTCTTAGTTTAGTGGTAATATTTGCTTTTTTGACATTGACTTCACTGTCTCAAATAAATTTTCCTCATCTAAAAAACGAAAGTTTTACTTACGATCAGGCGATTGAAGAACTTACCAAACTCTCTAATTTCAGCCCATATATAGAAATTATAGAACAAGGAAAAACCGATGTTGGGCGACGGTTGCATACTGTCGTTTTTAATTTCAATAAAGAGTTTGATCCGACTAAAATTGATCGATCTAAAAAAGCTGTTTTATTGATCAATAATGCAATTCATCCGGGGGAGTCTTGCGGAGTAGATGCAACCGTTAAGTTGTTCGAATATCTTTCGACGCATGAAAAGGAATTTGAGAATTTGATAGTTGTAGCCATTCCAGTATATAATATTGGAGGAATGCTAAATCGATCAAAATACAGTCGAAGCGGTCAATCGGGACCAGTTGAATGCGGGTTTCGAGCAAATTATCAGCATCTGGATTTAAATCGAGATTTTATAAAATCTGACGCATTAAACACTGCGGCTTTTCATAAAATATTTCATGCTTGGAAGCCTCATTTATTTATGGATACGCATACTACTAATGGCAGCGATCATCAATATCCATTGACCCTTATTGTTTCGCAGCGTAATAAAATGAATCCGATTTTGGCTGAATACACTTATGGTAAGTTGGAAAACTATTTGTACCAGAAAATGGCGGAGAAAGAAAAGGAAATAGTGCCCTATGTGCACTTAATGAAAAGCACTCCAAATGAAGGAATAAAGGATTTCTTAGAAACCCCAAGATACTCTAGTGGATACGTGAACTTGTTTAATACCATTGGGCTGATTAGTGAAGCGCATAAGTACGCAAGTTTTGAAAATAGAGTAGAGTATACCTATGAGTTATTGAACACACTTTGTGTTTTTTCAAATGTAAATAGTACTGATTTGATTCGGACAAAAGAATTAGCCAATCAATCGGATCGAGCGCAAAATCAGTTTACAATTAATTGGTTATTAGATACTATGTCCGCTGAAACATTATCGTTTAAAGGTTATGAAATGAACCTAGTGAAAAGTGAAACTACGGGTTTATTGAGAAGGTCATACGATAACACTAAAAAAGAGACTTTTCCAGTGCCTCATTACCGAAGCTATATTCCGATACAAGGCGTTAGCGTTCCGCAATATTATGTGATTCCGCAATGTTATCCAAAACTAATTGAGGTTCTAAAACGTCAAGAAATAGCACTAGACCGCTTTGAAAACGATACAATACTCAATGGTGGAATGTATTATTTAGAAGGTGTAACTGCTCCTAAAGAGCCATATGAGAAACACTATTTTCATGCTGATGTTCGAGTGAATGAGAACTTTCAATCCGTTCGATTTTATAAAGGTGACGTTATTATTTCCTTGAATCAGGACGCAAGAAGATACCTGGTAGAGACCCTGGAGCCAAATGCAGTCGATGCATTTTTTAGATGGAATTACTTTGATAATGTGTTGCAGCAGAAGGAATGGTTTTCAGATTTTGCTTTTGATCCAATTGCTAAAGAATTGTTAGAAGCTGATGAAAGGCTTAACCTAGAATTTCAAGAAAAAAGAAAGAACGATAGTAAATTTGCAAGAGATCACATGGGGCAGTTACTGTGGATATTTCAGCGTTCAAAATATTATGAACCAGAGCACAAACGTTACCCAATAATGCGCATATATTGAAATAGGCAATAGAAAGCTAATTTTGTTCTTTCTTTTCAGCCTTTTATCGACCGCTTTTTTAAGCAGTAGTTATATGTGTTGATTTGTGTCAATGTATTGGCGCAGTTAAAAACTACTTCAAGTTCTAATTTCCTCGAAGAGAGTATCGGTTTTTGTGTCGGAAAAGTCTAATCCAATTCCAACTTATACCCAATTCCAAAAATGTAATCTTGATCAGGTCGAGCCTTGTTCATATCTCCTTGGTAGCGGTAAAAAAGTTCAATGAAGCTTTTCTTTTTCAATTCGTATTCAAACCCTCCAGTATATCGCTGTTTTTTCCAGTTGCTAAATCCTTCCGAGTATTCCCAACCGTAGAAAAACTCACCAGCGAGATATCCTTTGAATTTCTTACTGAACTTGTGCTGGTATTTTAATCTAAATCGCAGATTATCGTCCTCAATAGAATTTCTATAAAAATCTCGCTGAACTAATATTCTCAAATAAAAACGCTCTCCATTGAGCTTGAGCCTAAATGTGTTTTCAAAATCTACTCTTTGGTTCAGGCCAGAGCCTTTAATTCCAAATCTATAATTCGCACCTACTTTGTACCAGTCTGATAATGAATACTTAGCGCCTAGTTCACCAAAGGTCGTATTGACCCTACTTACGTTTTGATTCAAACGTGTTTGGAATTGACCACCTACTGTGAATTTTTTACTGAATTCTTTACTTATTCCTGCACTGGTCCATAACTGAAAGTCCTTTTGCTGTGCAACGAGGTTTTTAGTTATCAGAAATACTAGACAGAGCAATCCAACGATATGTAGGCTTCTTTTCAAGCTTATTTCTGCTTTTTAAAGTAGACCCTAATTCGTGCGGAATCTTTTAAATAATCCGCTTCCAATAATTCAACTTTATCGATCAATTTGCCCGTTCTTTCTTCCAGATCTGCAATAAGAATAGATTCGTTTTGGGGTTTTATATTCTCGATTTTCTCGTAGTTAACCGTCTGAATTTCAATACCCGAAGTTAAAATATAACGTTCTAATAAATACATTAACCCTAGAACAAAAAAGTTGGTAAAAACAAGTTCTGCATAGCTTACTTTTTTAGTGCTAATGGCATTCAAAACCGAAAGTCCAATAATCACAAACATGTAGGTCATTTCCTTTACCGGAATAGTTGTGGTTCTGTATCTAAGAATAGAGAACACTGCAAAAAGTCCAAATGCGAATCCAATACTTAGCTTAGTAGAGGCGAATAAATGGCAAATAAAGAACACCATTGGACTAAACACGAGGTAACTAAACAAGTACTCGCTGTCTCTTCTGGTGGCTTTATACACCTTCAAAATGATAGTGTAAGAAAACAATAGATTTATTGCTAAACGAAACAATAATTCATACAAATCTTCATTAAAAAGTTTTATTCCAAAGAGTCTAAGACTTTCCGAATCAAGAAGGATTATATCTGACAGTATATTCATAATTATTTAATTAATGCTGCTAATTTAACTTTTAATGGTTTAAAGCGATTGTGCTTGATATCTGGTCTGTGCATCAATACTGCTGCGCAATATTTTGAAAAGCTACTTGGATAGATCTTTAATTTTTTGAGTTCTCGAACGAAGAGACTGTTATTTGAAAAACGCTCTTGTTTGATCTCCGCTATTACCACGTCCTCAAATAAATGAGTCTTTCTATTATAAACTGCCTCAAGGTTAATGTCCACCGTGAATTTTTCGGTCATAGCTTTATCAGCCATGGTAATTCTGCTGTAGTTAATTCCAATGGTTTCGGTGAGGTCGTTAAATCCAATTCCAAGTTGATCTTGAAGATAGTGCTCCGTCAAGTCACTTTTACCATCAGAAAAGGAGGGGAGTGCTATTCTTCTTTTTTCTGTTTTCGACTTATTGGTTTTCTTTTTTATTTCGAATACAAAAGGACCCTTTTCACTGTATTGTCTAGACCTGACTTTAATGCGATTTAAGTAACCGGCATGGTGTTGTCTGAAGAATTCAAAGTTGGGGTAGTCGAAGTACACATTTTTGTAATGAAACTGCCGTTCTCCGGCCATATCTAAGACGCAAACCTGTCCCTTTAATGCGGTAAAAAAGTCATTCAGCTTGGATG